>OKIO01000041.1_pt1 | contig 93148 bp, 80 predicted proteins | sample 1611161 | NCBI WGS metagenome assembly OKIO01 (sample SAMN04436714, study PRJEB24849) | human gut metagenome | biome: human gut; feature: NICU; material: stool | host: Homo sapiens | place: USA: Saint Louis, MO | collected 2010-09-02 | reverse complement strand
GGCCTGCCGCCAGCGTTCAATCTGAGCCATGATCAAACTCTTCAATTTAAGTTTGATGCTCGTGAATTAAACTTCGTAATGAATTACGTGTTCACTCAGAGACTTGGTATTCATTTTTCGTCCGAGGACGTTAAGAATCCATGTCACTTTGAGTGCCCACACAGATTGTCTGATAAATTGTTAAAGAGCAGTGCCGCTTCGTTTTTCGCTGCGGCGCGGGGTGTGCATATTACGCTTTCCCGCTTCAGAGTCAAGCATTTATTTTTGCTTTTCTCTGCGAGGTTCTCACCGGAACCCCGCTGACCCGGCGGCTTGTTTGCCGTTGTTCCGTGTCAGTGGAGGCGCATTATAGGGAGTAATTCTGAGGTGACAAGGGGAAATTCAAAAAAACTTTTCGTTCGCTCGATTTTCCATCACAACGCGAGTTTTACGCGCTATTTGCGCGCCATTTGTGCGATTTCCCGAGCAAACCGGGATACCTGTTGCCAGTCGGTATAGACCACTTCTTTGCGGGTATCCGTTTCCCCCCCGGTCATTTTCATAATCAGGCGGATCATAAACCGATCGTACCAGCTGTAGCGCGGGTAGCGCAGCGCGCCGGCAAATACCGCGCAGCTCTGCGGCTGCCACGGCGAGTTCAGCAGAAACTTACGCGTATAGCTGTTGGTCTGCGGCGTGCGCTTCTCGGGTTTACGCGCCACCAGGTTAACAGAGAAGAATGCTCCCGGCAGCGCCTGCAATGATGCCAGATGCTTTTTCACAAAGCGGTCCACCGCCGGATGAAAGTGCCCGTAGCGAATCGACGCGCCGATGACCACCCGATCGTAGTGATGCCATTCGACGACATCGGTACGGTTCAGGTTCAAGGTGTCCGCGTCGATGCCCAGCTCTTTCAGCTCGGAGGCCAGAAACGAAGCGATTTCACGGGTCTGCCCGTCGCGGGTGGAGAAGAGTATTAAAGTTTTCACGAGCACTCCTGTTATTCGCGCCAGAAAGTGGGAGTAAAGAGCACCAGTAAGGTGAACACTTCCAGACGACCAAACAGCATATTAGCAATCAGGATCCATTTCGCGACCGGGTTCATAGTGGCAAAGTTGTCCGCGACAACGCCAAGCCCAGGCCCGAGGTTGTTCAACGTCGCCACCACGGAGGCGAAGGCAGAGAAATCATCCACCCCGGTGGCGATAATAGCCAACATACTAATGATAAAGACCAGCGCATAGGCGGAGAAGAACCCCCACACGGCTTCAAGAATACGTTCCGGCAAGGCGCGGTTACCTAACTTGATGCTATAAACCGCATTCGGGTGTACCAGACGCTTAAGCTCACGGTTGCCCTGCTTAAACAGCAACAGGATACGGATCACCTTTAAGCCACCGCCCGTGGAACCGGCACAGCCGCCGATAAATGCGGAGCAGAGCAGCAACACCGGCAGGAATAGCGGCCAGCGCGCAATGCTATCGGTAGTGAATCCCGCGGTGGTCGCCATCGACACCACCTGGAAAAATGCCTGATTCAGCGTCGTCAGCACCGACCCATACACGTTATGGAGCCATAGCACCAGCGTACAGATGATGACCAGCGTCAACTGGACGCCAATGAACATGCGAAATTCTGGGTCGCGCCAGTACACCTTCAGGCTGCGTCCGCTCAATAACGAAAAATGCAGACCGTAGTTACAGCCAGAGATCAGCAAAAAGATCGCGATGATAGAGTTAATCATCGGGCTATTGAAATAGCCGACGCTGGCATCGTGAGTCGAGAAACCGCCGATGGCGATAGTGGCAAAGCTGTGCCCAATCGCATCGAACGCCGGCATACCGGCAAACCAGAGCGCCAATGCGCAGGCTATCGTCAATAACACATAGATAAGCCACAGCGTCTTCGCCGTCTCGGCGATACGCGGGCGCATCTTGTTGTCTTTCAACGGACCGGGCATTTCCGCGCGGTAGAGCTGCATCCCCCCTACGCCGAGGATAGGCAGAATCGCCACCGCCAGCACAATGATCCCCATGCCGCCGAACCATTGCAGCATCTGCCGGTAAAAGAGGATTGCATGAGGTAATGAGTCCAAACCCACCAGGGTGGTCGCTCCGGTCGTCGTCAGGCCGGAAAATGACTCGAAGAAGGCATCGGTCACCGTCAGGTTCGGCTGCTCGGCGAAAATAAAGGGCAAGGCCCCCACGCTCCCCAGCACGGTCCAGAACAGCACCACAATCAGAAACCCTTCGCGGGATTTCAGTTCGCCTTTTTGTTTACGATTCGGCCACCACAGCATGGAGCCAATCGCCAGCGCAACAAAAAAGGTTTGCGTGAAGGCCCGCCCCGCGCCATCGCGATATATCAGGGCCACTAATCCCGGAACGATCATCGTCCCCGAAAATAAGATGACCAACAGTCCAACGATTCGGGTTATGGCGCGAAAATGCATCTCTGGCGCTTCCTTTGATAGGCAAAAAAACAGAGGGGATTATTCGTCAATCTTCAGTAATTGCAATGAACCGCGACTAAAATCAGCCAGTTTTGCTGAAAAAGCCGCCACTTCGGCCCGGGGAAGCGCCACGCGCAGCCGAACCGACGCCAGATATTCGCTTTCGACTACCTTCCCGGAGAATTGGGCGAGCAGCGCTTCGATACCGGCCAGTTGCCCATACTCACATTGCAAAGTATATGCTGTTAACGGTGTCTTGCGCTGCGTCGTCAGCTGCGCCAGCGCCTGATGAACACCGCCGCCATAGGCTTTCACCAGGCCGCCAGTGCCCAGCAGGATACCACCGTAGTAGCGCACGACGACAGCGGTTATCTCACCCACGCCGCACCCCATCAGTTGCGCCAGCATCGGTTTACCCGCCGTCCCCGCCGGTTCGCCATCGTCAGAAAACCCCAGCTGTTGCGAATCATCAGGCGGCCCGGCGACCCACGCCACGCAGTGGTGGCGGGCATCAGGGTGATCCGCTCTGACGGACTCGACAAACGCTTTTGCCGCCGCCACGCCGTCGGTATGCGCCAACAGCGTGATAAAACGGCTTTTTTTAATCTCCTCAACGACGGTAACCGGCGCCGCCGGGATTAACCAGCTTTCCATTACGCCAGCTTCAGATCGCGCGTCATATTTTCAATGCTGTTTTCGTGAACCACCACGTTATCTTCGATACGGATCCCGCCAAACGGCTTCATGGCGTCAATTTTCTGCCAGTTGAAGTGCTTGCTGAACGGGCCTTCACGCCACGGCGCCAGTAACGACTCGATGAAGTAGATGCCGGGTTCAATAGTCAGCACCATGCGCGGCTCGATAATACGGGTGCAGCGCAGATACGGGTATTTCGACGGCGCCGCCAGATGCGTACCGGTGTCATCCTGCATAAAGCCAGCGACATCATGCACCTGCAGACCCAGCGGATGGCCAATCCCGTGCGGCATAAACGGCCCGGTCAGGTCATTCTCCACCATCGCCTCTTCGCTTATGTCGGTAACCAACTGGTGTTTACGCAGTAGCTTTGCGATGCGCTGATGGAACTGGATATGGTAATCAACATAACGAGTCCCGGCCTTCATGGTGCTAATCAGCGCCAGCTGCTCGTCATTAACGTCTTTGATCAGATGGGCAAAGTCGTTGTCGCCGTGCGCCGCCCAGGTTCGCGTCAGATCCGCGGCATAGCCGTTATATTCTGCGCCAGCGTCGAGCAGGAAGCTGCGCATCTCCGCCGGGGCGCGATGATCCAGTTTGGTGTAGTGCAGGACGGAGGCATGCTCATTCAGCGCGACAATGTTGCTGTAAGGCACGTCGGTATCGCGGTGACCAGTGGCGGTGAGATAGGCCTGGTTGATATCGAATTCGCTCATCCCGGACTGGAAAGCTTCATAGGCCGCGCGATGACCATTGACCGCCGATTTCTGCGCTTCACGCATACAGGCCAGCTCGTAATCCGTTTTGTAAGCCCGATAGTAGTGCAGGTAATCGATAACCCCTTTCGGGTTGATCTTATCCGCAGCGATACCCAGCCCCAGCGCGCGCTCCGGTACCGGCCCAATATAACCGATATTACCGCGAGCGGCAGGTAGCTGGCTGCCGATGCCATCGGCCTTCGGCAGAGCAATGACGTCAACTTCTTCGGTCCAGAATGCGGTCGGTAGCGGCTCGACGTTGTGCCAGTAATCGACCGGCAGATAGAACCACAGCTTCGGTTTGTTAACGCCATCCACCAGCAGCCAGCAGTTAGGCACCTGCGTCACTGGCACCCAGGCTTTGAACTGCGGATTGACCTTGAACGGGTACGGGTGGTCGTCAAGGAAGACGTTAACCAGCTCACCGGAGTGAATCAGCAGCGCATCCATCTGAAAACGGGCCAGCACGTCGCGGGTACGTTCTTGTAGGGTAACAATATGATTTTTATAGAGCGCGGACAGGGATTCCATCTTTCATCCTTTGCTTTTATGGGATCGTGATACTCCGCATCTTAGCACATCACCCTGCGTGCGGGTGATTTCCGCCGGATGTGATCCGACCAGCAATTATTTAAAGAGTAATTTGCAATTCTTTAACATAAATTCCACACTCCGTTTCATCTGGTATGACCAGATCATATTGCTGGATTCAGGAGACTGACATGCTCTACAAAGGCGACACCCTGTACCTCGACTGGCTGGAAGATGGCATCGCCGAACTGGTGTTCGATGCCCCAGGTTCGGTCAACAAGCTTGATACCGCAACCGTAGCCAGCCTCGGTCACGCGCTGGACGTACTGGAAAAACAAAACGATCTCAAAGGTCTGCTGCTGCGCTCTGAAAAAGCGGCGTTTATCGTCGGCGCGGATATCACCGAATTCCTCTCGCTGTTCCTGGTCCCTGAGGAGCAGTTAAGCCAGTGGTTGCATTTTGCTAACAGCGTTTTCAATCGTCTGGAAGATCTTCCCGTCCCGACGATCTCTGCCGTCAATGGTTACGCGTTGGGCGGCGGTTGTGAATGCGTCCTGGCGACCGATTACCGCCTGGCGACGCCGGATCTGCGTATCGGTCTGCCGGAAACCAAGCTTGGCATTATGCCGGGCTTCGGCGGTTCTGTGCGTCTGCCACGCTTGCTCGGCGCCGATAGCGCGCTGGAAATTATTGCCGCCGGGAAAGACGTCGGCGCCGATCAGGCGCTGAAAATCGGCCTGGTGGATGGTGTGGTCGCAGCGGAAAAACTGCGTGACGGCGCGCTGGCGATCCTGCGTCAGGCGATTAATGGCGATCTGGACTGGAAAGCAAAACGTCAGCCGAAACTAGAGCCGCTGAAGCTCAGCAAAATTGAAGCTACCATGAGCTTCACGATTGCCAAAGGCATGGTCGCGCAAACGGCCGGGAAACATTACCCGGCGCCGATCACCGCGGTGAAAACCATTGAAGCCGCCGCGCGTCTTGGTCGTGAAGAAGCCCTGGTGCTGGAAAATAAAAGCTTTGTCCCGCTGGCCCATACCAATGAGGCCCGCGCGCTGGTTGGTATCTTCCTGAACGACCAGTACGTCAAAGCGAAAGCGAAAAAGTTGACCAAAGATGTCGAGACGCCGAAGCATGCTGCTGTCCTGGGCGCTGGCATTATGGGCGGCGGTATCGCATACCAGTCGGCCTGGAAAGGCGTGCCGGTGGTGATGAAAGACATTAGCGACAAATCGCTGACCCTGGGCATGACCGAAGCGGCGAAACTGCTGAATAAACAGCTGGAACGCGGCAAAATCGACGGTCTGAAGCTGGCCGGAGTGATCAGCACCATTCAGCCAACCCTGGAATACAGCGGTTTTGATCGCGTCGACGTGGTTGTTGAAGCGGTGGTCGAAAACCCGAAAGTGAAGAAAGCGGTGCTGGCCGAAACCGAGGCAAAAGTGCGCCCGGATACCGTGCTGGCATCCAACACCTCAACAATCCCCATCAGCGAACTGGCCAGCGTTCTGCAACGCCCGGAAAACTTCTGCGGTATGCACTTCTTTAACCCGGTGCATCGCATGCCGCTGGTTGAAGTGATCCGCGGCGAAAAAACCTCGGATAAGACCATTGCCAAAGTTGTGGCCTGGGCCAGCAAAATGGGCAAAACGCCGATCGTGGTCAATGATTGTCCCGGCTTCTTCGTTAATCGCGTGCTGTTCCCCTACTTCGCCGGCTTCAGCCAGCTGCTGCGCGACGGGGCGGATTTCCGCAAAGTCGACAAAGTGATGGAAAAACAGTTTGGCTGGCCAATGGGCCCGGCCTATCTGCTGGACGTGGTCGGCATCGATACCGCCCACCATGCTCAGGCCGTGATGGCGGCGGGCTTCCCGCAGCGGATGCAGAAAGATTATCGCGACGCCATCGACGCCCTGTTTGACGCCAACCGTTTCGGCCAGAAGAACGGCCTCGGTTTCTGGCGTTATAAAGAAGACAGCAAAGGTAAGCCGAAGAAAGAAGAAGACGCTGCCGTCGACAGCCTGCTGGCCGACGTCAGCCAGCCGAAGCGCGATTTCAGCGATGAAGAGATTATCGCCCGCATGATGATCCCGATGGTTAACGAAGTCGTCCGCTGCCTGGAAGAAGGCATTATCGCCAGCCCGGCGGAAGCGGATATGGCGCTGGTATACGGCCTTGGCTTCCCTCCGTTCCACGGCGGCGCATTCCGCTGGCTGGACACCATCGGCAGCGCGAAGTATCTCGATATGGCGCAGCAATACCAGCACCTTGGCCCGCTGTATGAAGTGCCAGCCGGTCTGCGTGACAAAGCGCGCCATAACGAAGCGTATTATCCCCAGGTAGAGCCAGCCCGTCCGGTTGGCGCTCTGAAAACGGCTTAAGGAGTCACAATGGAACAGGTTGTCATTGTCGATGCAATTCGCACCCCGATGGGCCGTTCGAAGGGCGGCGCCTTTCGCAACGTGCGTGCGGAAGACCTCTCCGCGCACCTGATGCGTAGCCTGCTTTCGCGTAACCCGTCGCTTGAGGCGAGCGCGATTGACGATATTTACTGGGGCTGCGTGCAACAAACGCTGGAGCAGGGTTTCAACATTGCGCGTAACGCCGCGCTGCTGGCAGAAATCCCGCACTCGGTACCGGCGACGACGGTTAACCGTCTGTGCGGTTCCTCCATGCAGGCGCTGCACGATGCGGCCCGTATGATCATGACCGGCGATGCCAGCGTCTGCCTGATTGGCGGCGTTGAGCACATGGGCCATGTGCCAATGAGCCACGGTGTCGATTTCCATCCGGGCCTCAGCCGTAATGTGGCGAAAGCCGCCGGCATGATGGGGCTGACCGCGGAAATGCTGGCGCGTCTGCACGGCATCAGCCGCGAAATGCAGGATCAGTTCGCCGCACGCTCTCACGCTCGCGCCTGGGCGGCGACGCAATCAGGCGCCTTCAAAGCCGAGATTATCCCGACCGGTGGCCACGATGCCGATGGCGTACTGAAGTCTTTTAACTATGACGAAGTGATCCGCCCGGAAACCACCGTCGAAGCGCTGGCGGCGCTGAGACCGGCATTTGATCCGGTGACCGGCACGGTAACGGCAGGCACCTCTTCCGCCCTTTCCGACGGCGCGGCGGCAATGCTGCTGATGAGCGAAAGCCGCGCCCGCGAGCTGGGGCTGAAGCCGCGCGCCCGCGTCCGTTCGATGGCGGTGGTCGGCTGCGACCCGTCCATTATGGGTTATGGCCCGGTTCCGGCCTCAAAGCTGGCGCTGAAAAAAGCGGGCTTATCCACCAGCGATATCGACGTCTTTGAAATGAATGAAGCGTTTGCCGCGCAGATCCTACCGTGTATTAAAGATCTGGGCTTAATGGAGCAGATTGACGAGAAGATCAACCTCAACGGCGGCGCGATCGCGCTCGGACATCCGCTGGGCTGCTCCGGGGCGCGCATTAGCACCACGTTGATCAATCAGATGGAACGCAAAGACGCTCAGTTCGGTCTGGCGACCATGTGTATCGGTTTAGGTCAGGGTATTGCCACTGTGTTTGAGCGGATTTAATCGAAGGGTTATCTCAACGCCATTGCGACCAGAAGCAGGCAGCAATGGCGAAGAGAGCAGGTTTAGTTGCCGTTCTTCCCGCCTGTCAGGGGCGGGTTTTTTATTTTCAGATAAACGCAAACGCATCGCCAAACAGGCGATCTTCACGCGCGCCGCGTTCGTTGCAGAACAGGTCGCGGGCAATCTTGGCCATCTCAAAACGACCGGCAATGTAGATATCATGCTCGGCCAGCGTGCCGTAATCCTGCAGCACGGCAGTCAGTACCGTACCGGAACGACCGCGCCATCCTTCTTCCGGTTGCTCGACCACCGGCTCGATGCGCAGATTCGGATGCTTGATGCTTAACGCTTCCAGCTCGGCCAGATCGTACAAATGCTTAGCCTCGCGGCCGCCCCAATAAATGGCGATATCGCGATCCGGGTTACGCGCCAGCGCGGTTAACAGAATAGAACGCACATAAGAGAATCCGGTACCGCCGGCGATCAGAATCAGCGGGCGATCTTCGTCATCGCGCAGCCACGCTTCGCCATGCGGAATATCAACCTCAATTTCACGCTCTTTCAGAATGCGATCCATCACCGCCATCGCATACAGATTGAGTTCAGAAGCACCGATATGCAGCTCGATAAACTCGTGCTCTGACGGCGTGGAAGCCATAGAGAACGGACGCTTATCGCGCTCGTCCATTACCACCATCAGATACTGGCCAGCGCGGAAAGAGAATGCCGCTTCCGGTACTAATCGAACGCGATACACGGTATCGGTAATCGCCTCCACTGAGGTCACTTTACAGCTTAAGGTTGTCATGCGTCCCCTCTGTCGGGTCTATAGAGCAAAACAGCGGCGTTAGCCCCGCTTACTGTTATTTAAAGATAGCCAGCTCATCCCAGATGGCGTCAACGCGCGCCGTCACCTCAGGATCCTTCTTAATAGGACGACCCCATTCACGCTGGGTTTCGCCTGGCCATTTATTTGTGGCATCCAGCCCCATTTTTGAACCCAGGCCGGAAACCGGCGAGGCAAAATCCAGATAATCTATTGGCGTATTTTCTACCAGTACCGTATCACGAGCCGGGTCCATACGGGTAGTAATCGCCCAAATCACGTCGTTCCAGTCGCGTGCGTTGACGTCGTCATCGCATACGATCACGAATTTGGTATACATGAACTGGCGCAGGAATGACCAGACGCCCATCATCACGCGCTTGGCATGGCCCGCGTACTGTTTTTTCATGGTCACCACCGCCAGGCGATAGGAACACCCTTCCGGCGGCAGATAAAAGTCGACGATTTCCGGGAACTGCTTTTGCAGAATCGGCACAAAGACTTCGTTCAGCGCCACGCCCAGCACCGCGGGCTCATCGGGCGGTCGGCCGGTATAGGTCGAATGATAAATCGCGTCTTCGCGCTGGGTAATATGGGTCACCGTAAATACCGGGAAGCTGTCCACTTCATTGTAGTAACCAGTATGATCGCCATACGGGCCTTCCGGCGCCATCTCCCCGGCCTCAATGTAACCTTCGAGCACAATTTCCGCGCTGGCCGGCACTTCAAGGTCATTGGAAACGCACTTCACCACTTCGGTCTTGGTGCCGCGCAGCAAGCCTGCGAAAGCATATTCCGACAGGGTATCGGGCACCGGCGTCACCGCGCCAAGAATGGTCGCCGGATCGGCGCCAAGCGCCACGGAAACCGGGAAGCGCTCGCCGGGATGCGCCGCGCACCACTCCTGGAAATCGAGCGCGCCGCCGCGGTGGGATAACCAACGCATGATGAGTTTGTTTTTACCGATCAGCTGCTGACGATAAATTCCCAGGTTCTGCCGCTCTTTGTGCGGCCCGCGGGTCACCGTCAGCCCCCAGGTGATCAGCGGCGCGGCATCTTCCGGCCAGCAGGTCATAATCGGGATTTTATTCAGGTCGACGTCATCGCCCTGGATGATTTTTTGTTGGCAGGGCGCACCGCGCAGGCGTTTGGTCGGCATATTCAACACTTGCTTGAACTGCGGCAGCTTATCAAACAGATCGCGGAAGCTTTTTGGCGGTTCCGGCTCTTTCAGAAAGGCCAATAGCTTCCCGACTTCCCGTAGCGAACTGACGTCTTCCTGCCCCATCCCTAGCGCCACACGACGCGGCGTGCCAAACAGATTGCACAGCACCGGCATCGAGTAGCCTTTCGGGTTTTCAAACAGCAGCGCCGGGCCACCGGCACGCAGGGTCCGGTCGGCAATTTCGGTGATTTCCAGGTGAGGATCGACCGGCAGAGTGATACGTTTTAGTTCGCCCTGTTGTTCCAGGAGTGTCAGAAAGTCGCGAAGATCGTGGTATTTCATGAAAGTGTTATTGACCTCTCTACAGGCGGCTAATTATACGGTGTTCGACGGCGCGATGCTGTAATTTTGTTAAATTAGCGTGAAAGAACGCTGAAATTTGGATTTCAATTATAATGGCTTTCGCGATTACACCAGCCATTTGTTATGCTTGCCGTTATTAGAAGTGGAATGAGTCATTATGCAAGCCTGGTACTTACTGTATTGCAAACGTGGGCAGCTACAACGAGCCCAGGAACATCTGGAACGTCAGTCAGTTAACTGCCTGATGCCGACGATTGCGCTGGAAAAAATCATTCGCGGTAAACGCACCATGGTCAGCGAACCGCTGTTCCCGAACTACCTGTTTATTGAGTTCGATCCAGAGGTGATTCATACCACTACCATCAGCGCCACCCGCGGGGTTAACAACTTCGTGCGCTTTGGCGCCCTGCCCGCTGTCGTTCCCTCGGCGGTGATTCATCAGCTCTCTATCTACAAACCAGAAGGCATTACCGACCCGGAAACGCCGCATGAGGGCGATAGCGTGCTAATCACCGACGGCGCGTTCGAAGGCTTACAGGCTATCTTCACCGAGCCGGACGGCGAAGCTCGTTCTATGTTGCTGTTAAACCTGCTGAATAAGCAAGTCCTGCAGAGCGTTAAAAATACCGACTTCCAGAAAATCTAAACGCCGTTAACGTCGATGCCAAACAGCGTCCTGACGTTTGCGTCCGTTTGCGCCTCCAGCCATTGCGTCTCTTCGCCCCGCCAGCTCGCGACGCTGGCCAGGATATGCGGCAAATACGCGGGCTCGTTACGCCGCGAGGCCGGTCTCGGCTTGAGGTCGCGCGGCAGCAGATAAGGCGCATCGGTCTCCAGCAGCAGACGTTCCGCCGGGATCGCCGGCAGCAGCTCGCGCAGCTCCAGTCCCCGCCGCTCATCGCATACCCAACCGGTAATACCGATAAACAGGCCCAGATCCAGGCATTCCTGCACCTCGCTGCGGCTGCCGGTAAAGCAGTGCAGCACCGCGCCCGGGATCTTCTCAAGCCAGGGTTTAAGCAACGCCAGAAACCGGTCGTGAGCGTCGCGGCAGTGTAAAAACACCGGCATCGACAGCTCAGCGGCCAGCGCCAGCTGGGCGCTGAACGCTGCCTCCTGCTCCTGCGGCGTGGAGAAATTACGGTTAAAATCCAGACCGCACTCACCTATCGCCACCACCTGTGGCTCGCGGGCGAGGGTATAAATCGCCTCGGCGACCGCTGGCGACCAGCTGCTGCCGTCATGGGGATGAACCCCCGCCGTGGACCAGCAGCCGGAATAATGGCTCGCCATTCTCTGGGCCTGCTGGCTCTCCGGCAAATTTGTGCCGGTCAGCAGCATGCCGTGAACCCCCGCAGCCCGGGCGCGCGCCACCACCTCATCATGGTCGCGGGAAAACTGCGAACTGGTCAGATTAACGCCGATATCAAACATGATCGCTCCCATATGACAACCGCCCTGACGGGCGGTTGGCGGTATTACTCTTCTCTGTGCTCCGCGGCTTCAGCTTCGGCCGCAGCGTCGTCATCACGCGTCAGGCGCTTCCCGGTGTAGAAGCGGGCGAAGAACACCCCGACTTCAAACAGACAGTACATCGGAATGGCCAGCAGCGTCTGCGAGAACACGTCCGGCGGCGTCAGCAGCATACCCACCACGAAGGCGCCCACCAGGACATACGGCCGTTTTTTGCGCAGCTCTTCCGGCGTGGTAACGCCCATCCAGCAGAGCAGCACAATGGCGACCGGTACCTCAAAAGAGACCCCGAAAGCCATAAACAGCGCCATCACGAAGTCGAGATAGCTGCGGATATCGGTCGAGACCAGCACCCCCTCTGGGGCAGCATGGGTCAGGAAGCCGAACGCCAGCGGAAACACGACAAAATAAGCGAAAGCCATGCCGATATAGAACAGCAGCGTACTGGATACCAGTAAAGGCACCACCAGCCGGCGCTCGTGCTTATACAGCGCCGGCGCGACGAAGGCCCATACCTGGTAAAGAATAATCGGCACTGACAGGATCACCGACACCATGAAGGTCAGCTTTATCGGCGTAAAGAAAGGTGAAGCGACATCAGTAGCGATCATCGTCGCGCCCACCGGCATCTTGCTGATAAGCGGGGCCGAGACCAGCTGGTAGATATCATTGGCGAAATAGACCAGCGCCAGGAAGATCACCAGAATAGCAATGATGCTGTTGAGCAGACGCTTGCGCAGCTCAATCAGATGCGAAATTAGCGGTTGTGTATCGTCTACGCCCATGTTTACGGTTTATCACTCGATGCGGGGGAAGAATGAGGGGCTGCCGCCGTAGCGGATGTTTTCTCTGCCGGAAGTTCAGCCGGTGAAGCGGGTTGCTCATCGACGACGGGACCCGGCGCATGAGCCGGAGCGCTGGCCTGATGTTCTGCCGTCGCCGGCGTGACGTCCTGGCGCTGCGCTTCACTGCCTTTCACCACCGGATTAAGGATGGTATTGGCTTCGTCGCTGGCCTTTTCAGGATCGTGGGCGCTATAGGAGCGCTTCATCGACTCCGCGGCCTCGCGCAGTTCATCCATGGAGGCTTTCAGCTCCGGCGTCAGGTTATTCAGGCTGGCCTTTTCCACCTTCTTGAGGCTCTCCTGGAACTCCTGCAGTTTTAGCTCCTGGGCCAGCTCATTTTGTACCGTGGTCGCCAGCGAGCGTAGCGTACGGATCCAGCCAACCACCGTTTTAACCGCGACGGGAAGCCGCTGTGGCCCCAGAACAATGAGGCCAATCACAAACACCAGCAGTAGTTCACTAAAACCAATATCGAACACGAGTTACACCTGCTCTTTGTCGTGGCGTTTTGTCTCGTCTTTTTTTGCATCATCCTGTTTATCGGCGATGGTTTTCGCCGTGAAATCTGCGTCTGGCGCCGACTTTTCGGGTTTATCATCATCACTCATGGCTTTTTTAAAGCCTTTGATAGATGCCCCTAAGTCTGACCCCAGTGAGCTCAGCTTCTTCGTCCCAAAAAGCAGAACTACGATGACGACAACAATTAATAACTGCCAAATACTGATACCACCCATACACGTTCCCCTATGACAGATGATGAATTATGTGGACGCATTATATACGCCATCCTGCGAGCCGCCTCTTCGTCAGGCGACTGGCATGATTTTGCGCAAATAAGCCTGCGTCATGAAGAGGCGAACCGATCAGTGGGTTTTCCGCCAGCCAATCAGCCAGGTCACCACACCGCCGGCCATCAACCAGCCGGGCATCATTCCCCACTCAGGGCGATGGATAAAGAGCAGCGTACCACTGAGCAATAAAACCGCGCCTATACCAAACAGATAACGGGATTGGCCCTGGCGCACATGACGCACATGCATATCCCGCACGATGGTATCGACGCTGGTCTGCAGCTGTTTGCTCTGCTGCAGGCTCTGATACACCAGCTCAGGTATTTCAGGCATTCTTTCGATCCAGAACGGCGCTTTGTCTTTAAACGCGCGCACCAGCGCCGGAATGCCGACCTGATCTTTGATCCACGACTCGAGGAAAGGCTTCGCCGTTTTCCACAAGTCTAACTGAGGATAGAGCTGTCGGCCTACCCCTTCTACGTAAAGTAATGTCTTCTGTAGTAAAACGAGCTGCGGCTGGACTTCCATATTGAAACGCCGCGCGGTATTGAACAGATTAAGTAGCACGTGGCCGAAGGAGATCTCCGCCAGCGGCTTCTCAAAGATCGGCTCGCAGACCGTGCGGATCGCGAACTCAAACTCTTCGACATTCGTATCGGGCGGTACCCAACCGGAATCGACGTGCAGCTCAGCCACCTTACGATAATCGCGGTTAAAGAAGGCGATAAAGTTTTCCGCCAGATAGCGCTTATCTTCTTTGTTCAGCGAGCCGACAATACCGCAGTCGATGCCGATATACTGCGGATCTTCCGGGTGCTCGTAGCTGACGAATATGTTGCCAGGGTGCATATCGGCATGAAAGAAGCTGTCGCGGAACACCTGGGTAAAGAAGACCTGCACGCCCCGCTCCGCCAGCAGCTGCATGTTGGTCCCCTGGGCCTCCAGCGCCTCCACGTCGGACACCGGGATACCGTAGATGCGCTCCATCACCATCATGCTTTCGCTGCAGTAGTCGGGGTACACCTCCGGCACGTACAGCATCGGACTATCTTCGAAATTACGCCGCAGCTGAATGGCGTTGGCGGATTCCCGCAACAGGTTCAGCTCGTCCAGCAGCGTTTTTTCATATTCGCGAACCACCTCCTGCGGGCGCAGACGGCGGCCGTCAGGCAGCAGACGCGGTACCCAGCGCGCCAGGCGGTAGATGAGCTTCATGTCCGCTTTAATGATCGGCAAAATATCCGGGCGGATAACCTTGATCACCACCTCTTTGCCATTCTCTTTCAGACGTGCGGTATGCACCTGGGCGATGGACGCCGAGGCTAACGGCTCTACGGAGAAATCATCAAACCAGGCTTCCACCGGCAGGCCCCCCATCGCTTTCTCTATCTGCTGCTGCGCGAGCTTTCCTTCAAAGGGCGCTACGCGGTCCTGCAACAGCGCCAGCTGATCGGCAATATGCGGCGGGAAGAGATCCCGGCGGGTGGAAAGCATCTGGCCAAATTTAATCCACACCGGCCCCAGCTCCTGAAGCGCCAGGCGCAGACGAGTGCCAAGGGGTTGGTCTTGATGACGATTTGGCATCCAGAACAGCATCCGCCGCCAGATACGCAGCGGCAGCGTGAGACGAATTTTGGGGATGAGCTCATCGAGCCCGTAGCTCAAAAAGGTGTGGATGATGAAATACAGGCGCCGTAATTCTCCTGGCGTCATTTGCCCTCCAGCGTTTCCAGCCGTTTTTCCAGTGCGGCCAGCGCGCGTTCAATAGCCGTCGTTTCTTCCGCAAACCATGCCAGCTCCAGCGGCCCCGGTGCCAGTCGCCACTCTTCAGTGATCGCTTCTGCGACATAGCGCTGCTGGCGCTGCGCGCCTTTCAGTAAAAACTGAGCGCCGCCGCGGAGGACTTTGCCAACGCCTTCAGCCACGATATCGCCAGTATAAGGCGCCAGCAGTTCAGCGGGATCGAACTCCGCCAGATCGCACAGGGAGACCATATTCTGCACCACCTGCAGATCGCCCTGCACTTCCAGATCTCCGCTACGGATAAGCGCCGTGAGCTGCTGACGATTACGCAGTTTGGGCAGCACGCTGAGCCGGGTAATCACAGTGCAGTCGGCCTCTCCCTCCCAGGCGCTCAGGACATCAACCTGGCGTTCGCTGAACGCCAGTACGATCGGGGTGGAGAAGTCCTGCAGTTGAACTCGCAATACCTTACCCAGCAGGCGCTGACGAGCGGGTTTTAGCGCCTTGTCACGCCAGAGAAAAGTATTCAGCGCCGTCTCAATGCTAGCGGTCACCAGGGGTGTGAAAGGCATAGCGTCCCTCCTGTCAGAACTTGTAACCGCGATGCAAGGCAACGATACCCGCCGTCAGGTTGTGGTAGTCGACACTTTCAAAACCTGCATCCTGCATCATCCCTTTCAGGGTTTCCTGATCCGGGTGCATACGGATAGATTCTGCCAGGTAGCGATAGCTGTCGCCGTCTTTTGCCACCAGTTCCCCCACCTTCGGCAGGATATGGAAGGAGTAAGCGTCGTAGGCTTTGCTGAGCGGTTCGATAATCGGTTTAGAAAACTCCAGCACCAGCAGACGTCCGCCCGGCTTCAGCACGCGGTACATCGAACGCAGCGCTTTTTCTTTATCGGTAACGTTACGCAGACCGAAAGAGATGGTGATGCAGTCAAAGGTGTTATCAGCAAACGGCAGGGCTTCCGCGTTGGCCTGAACATACTCAACGTTGCCCACGATGCCGATATTACGCAGCTTTTCGCGGCCCATTTTGAGCATGGAATCATTGATATCAGCAAGCATGACGCGGCCGGTTTCTCCTACCAGACGGGAGAACTTGGCTGTCAAATCGCCGGTCCCCCCCGCCAGATCCAGCACGGTCTGCCCGCGACGTACGCCGCTGCAGTCGATGGTGAAACGCTTCCACAAACGATGGATACCAAACGACATCAAGTCGTTCATCACATCATACTTTGCCGCGACAGAATGGAATACATGCGCCACCATGTCCTGTTTCTGCTCTTTAGCGACCGTCTGAAAGCCAAAGTGCGTCGTTTCTTGTGAATCCTCAACCATCTCTATGCCTGCTTGCTTTTCAAGAAAATGTTCACTGAGTGTATCAGATTCAGCGCATTTCCCATACGTTTCAACGTGGCGGAGCCGCCTCCCGATTATGTAACGCCTCGGCAGAGTCGGCTGAAAATGCGTCATTTTCCGGGAGGTTATCCTCGTCTTCGAGACGATATTCATCGTCCTGGGCAGTGGCTTGTTCGACTAAATCAGGATTTATCCCGCGCTTCACCTCCACCCCCAGGCCGCGAAAGGCTTCCGCCTGGGCCAGCAGGTTCCCGCGCCCGGAAGCGAGCTTTTTCATCGCCTGGCGATAGTTCTCTTGCGCCTTATCCAGACTCTGGCCAATGGCGGACATATCATCCACAAACAGGCGCATTTTGTCGTAAAGGCGCCCCGCCCGCTCGGCGATCTTCTGCGCGTTGCGGCTCTGATGCTCATAGCGCCACAGATTGGCGATAGTACGCAGGGCTACCAGCAGCGTCGTCGGGCTGACCAGCATGATATTATTTTGCAACGCCTCGCTGATGAGCTCGGGCTGACGGTCGATGGCCACCAGGAACGCCGGCTCGACGGGAATAAACATCAGCACGTAGTCGAGAGAGCGCAGCCCCGGCAGTTGTTGATAATCCTTGCGTCCCAGCAGGCGAATATGGTTTCGCACCGAGGCAAGATGTTCCTGCAGCGCGACTTCGCGGGTGTAGTCGTCTTCGGCGTTGAAATAGCGCTCATAGGCGACCAGGGTCATTTTGGCGTCGATCACCACGTCCTTGCCCTGCGGCAGGCGGACAATGACGTCAGGCTGCATCCGCGAGCGGTTATCGGTCTCGATACTGACCTGGGTCTGGTACTCATAGCCTTCGCGCAGGCCGGAGGCCTCCAGCACGCGGGTTAAGACCACTTCCCCCCAGTTGCCCTGGGTTTTGTTATCACCTTTCAGCGCTTTCGTCAGGTTCAGTGCCTCCTGCGCCATCTGCGCGTTCAACTGCTGAAGATTGCGGATCTCATGCGCCAGGGTGTGCCTTTCCCGCGCCTCCTGGCCAAAGCTCTCCTGCACCTGGCGGCGGAACCCGTCGAGCTGTTCGCGCAGCGGGGTCAGCAGACCATGCAGACTCTGGCGGTTTTGCTCATCGACGCGCCGGTTGCTGTGTTCGAAAATACGGTTGGCGAGGTTTTCAAACTGCTCGCTCAGGCGCTGCTCGCTGTTAACCATCTGACGGATCTTATCTTCCGCATGCAGCTGGGTGGATTCGAGCCGGGTGGTGACCTCACGCAGATCGGCCTCCAGCGAGGCATTGATATCCCGCAGACTGCGCAGCTCATTGTTCAGCAGCTCGCACTCCTCACGCCAGTGGGCCTCCTGCACCAGCTGCTGACGGGCGGCGCTCAGCTCAATATCCAGCTCTCGCCGCTCCTCAATGAGATCGGCCCGGATTTGGTCGGCGCGCGCTTTGGTTGCCAGCCAGCCGACCATTAACCCGGCAGCCAGTGCGATAACCGCGCTGATAATGATTGAGAGATCCACGACGCCCCCTGCGATAACCTGATGGCACAAAATAGAATTGTGCTGTACAAACGTCCAGTTTAAAAGGGATTTCCTGCGAGGAGCAACGCAAAAAAGAAAGGCCGGAGGATCCGGCCTGACAGAGAAGGGGTTGAATTACAGCAGACGACGCGCCGCTTCCACGACGATTTTGACCGCGTGGCTTTCGGTTTGCTTCATGGTTTCGGCGTTAGGGATCTCTTGCTGGGTACGGTTCACAATAACCCCGGCGACCATCCCGGCACGCAGGCCCTGGCTGGCGCACATGGTCAGCAGCGTGGCCGATTCCATTTCATAGTTCATCACGCCCATTGCCTGCCACTCTTCCATTGAGCCCTTGAAGCGGCTCACCACGCGGCCGGAGAAGGTGTCGTAACGCTCCTGGCCTGGGTAAAAGGTATCCGAAGAGGCGGTCACGCCGATATGGGTGGTGGCACCAATAGATTTCGCCGCTTCCACCAGCGCGGTGGTGCAGGCGAAGTCTGCGACGGCCGGGAATTCCATCGGCGCGAAGTGCAGGCTGGCGCCGTCCAGGCGAACGGAAGCGGTCGTAACCAGCACATCGCCAACGTTAATGTGCGGTTGAATCGCGCCGGTGGTGCCGATACGCAGGAAGGTACGCACGCCCAGCTGCGCCAGCTCTTCCACGGCGATAGAAGTCGACGGACCGCCGATGCCGGTGGAGCAGACGATCACCGGCTTGCCGTCCAGCTCCGCGCGCCAGGAGGTAAATTCGCGGTGGGATGCCAGCTTAACCGGCTTATCCATCAGCGCGGCGATCTTTTCCACACGCTCCGGATCGCCAGGGACGATAGCCAGCGTAGCCCCTTGTAAATCGTTCTTGGTGAGGCCGAGATGAAAAACATCAGACTTGGACATAAAAAACTCCTCTGTGGGTCGAATTATCAGCAGAAGCAAAACGGTACTGTACAGAAGCCCCTGGCAACATTTTGTGATGATAGTCACCAAGACCAATAATGATTGCAGTTGTTTTTCAGTAAATAGTGATACACATCACATTAACAAGTTATATTCATCGTCACAGAACAAAAGATAGCCGCTTTCAGGCACTGTGCTTTATTACCGCCCGAACTAAAGGTAAAGGGTCTATAGTTATTGATGCGCTAATAAATAAGGGTACGGAGAATACCATGACCACCACCAAGCAACCTGGATTCGCACCTGCAGCTTCACCACACGCCGCCACCGCCGTTCATACGCCGGAAGAGCATATTATCGCCGGAGAGACGTCTATTCCCTCTCAGGGTGAAAACATGCCGGCCTACCACGCCCGCCCGAAAAATGCCGACGGTCCGCTGCCGATCGTTATCGTGGTACAGGAAATTTTCGGCGTGCATGAGCATATTCGCGATCTTTGTCGCCGCCTGGCGCAGGAAGGCTATCTGGCTATTGCGCCTGAATTGTACTTCCGTCAGGGCGATCCGAATGAGTACCACGATATCCCGACCCTGTTCAAAGAGCTGGTTACCAAGGTGCCGGACGCGCAGGTGCTGGCGGATCTCGACCATGTCGCCAGCTGGGCGGCGCGCCACGGCGGCGATGCCCATCGTCTGCTAATCACCGGCTTCTGCTGGGGCGGACGCATTACCTGGCTGTATGCCGCGCATAACCCGCAGCTGAAGGCAGGCGTGGCCTGGTACGGCAAGCTGGTGGGAGAAAAATCGCTGAATTCACCGAAGCATCCGGTAGATATCGCGGTCGATCTCAACGCCCCGGTGCTTGGTCTGTACGGCGCTAAAGACGCCAGTATTCCACAGGACACCATCGAGACCATGCGTCAGGCGCTGCGGGCGGCCAACGCCACAGCGGAAATCGTGGTCTATCCCGAAGCCGATCATGCCTTTAACGCCGACTATCGCGCCAGCTATCATGAAGAGTCAGCCAAAGACGGCTGGCAGCGAATGCTCGCGTGGTTTGCTCAGTATGGCGGTAAAAAAGGATAATCCATAAACGCCGTCATACCGACGGCGTTTTCTTCTTACCCACCGCAGCACTTTTTATATTTTTTACCGCTACCGCAGGGGCATGGTTCGTTTCGAGAAGGCGTCTTCGACGGCTTACGCTCCTCGTCAGCAAGCCATGGCATTATTGCCGCCAGCGGATACCCTGCTTCCAGCAACTGCTGACAGACATTCATATACGGCGTGATGTGCTGGAAAAAGTGTTTATAACCGGCACACAGATAGTTGTGCCCTGGATGGCCGCTCGGCGAAACCGCAAAACGATGTTTGGGACAGCCGCCGTGGCAAACAAAGCGAAACTCGCAGCTGCGGCACTCCGCCGTTAGCGTCTCCCTTTTCGCCTGACCAAAGGCTATCGCCTGCGCGCTGTTATTGAGCGTCTTAATGTCCGAATGATGAATGTTACCCAGCTTATGCTCGGGATAAACATAGTGGTCGCAGTTGTAGAGATCGCCATTCGACTCCAGGGCAAAAGCGTGGCCGCACGTTGGCGAATGGACGCACAAAACCGGGGGCTGGCCCATCCACGCCGCCAGGGCGACCTCAAACATCTGCACAATAACGCGCTCGACATCGCGCCGGATCCAGATATCGAATATCTGATTCAGGAAATCGCCAAACTGCCATGATGGCACGGTCCAGGAAGCAAGCCTGGCGGCGCTTTCTCCCGGCATAACCAGCTGCAGGAGTGATGATTCGTCGCTACTGACGCGTTCAACCAGGGGGATAAACTGAATATGACGTGAACCCGTGGCAAGCAAGAAATCATAGACTTCCCGCGGGTGCCCCACATTATGTTTACCCACTACGGTCAACGTATTGAACTCAACGCGATGCTTTTTGAGAAGTGCAATCGCCGCCATCACTTTATCGTGAGTGCCTTTAGCGGCACGATTAACACGGTACTGATTATGGAGATGTGCTGGCCCATCAATGGAGATGCCAACCAGAAAATGCGCCTCGGCAAAGAAACGTGCCCACTCTTCATCAACGAGCATACCGTTGGTTTGCAGAGCGTGTTCTATCTTCTTGCCCCTGGCATATTGGTTACTTAGTGCAACCACCCGGCGGAAAAAGGGCAATCCCATCATAGTCGGTTCGCCCCCCTGCCAGGCGAAGGTCACCGTCTCTCCCATCTGGGCCTCAATATGCTGGCGAATGTAACACTCCAGTGTCTCATCCGACATCCGCCAGTTTTTGTTTCGTTCCGGATACAGCGCTTCTTTTTCCAGATAAAAACAGTAGGTACAATCGATATTACACACCGAACCCGTCGGTTTCGCCATCACCTGGCAACCCGCTAATTCCATCTAAACGACTCCTTCCCTTAACAGGCTCAAGACCGCGGATAGCACCAACGAAATAGCTTCTAAGCCGAGTACGACACTCAACAAGCGTTTTATCATGACGGAAGCAAACGTCGTTAATGCTGTGTTTCCGCCAACCTGACGCTGCTGATTTCGCACGACGATCGCCAGTATAACGGTTAGCCCGAGAGCGATACCGGCAATCCCCCCGGAAACCAGGTCGCCGCGGGCGAAACCTATACGCGTCGAGGCTAATGCCAGAACAAAAACCGAAAACAGAGTCCGCTGCCAGGCAAGCGCGGTACGCTCCGGTTGCAGGCCGGGATCACGTGTGCGGAGAGACAACGTCATAGCAGAAGCATCACTCCCAATGTCATCATCATCACCGCCGCTAAACCTGCACTTAACCAAATCAATAGACGAGGGTAGGTCAGCGCCGCGTCATCGCGCATTGCGCGTTCATTCACGGACCAGCGCAGATAGGCATACCACGCGAGAATCGCTGCCGTGATGCCCAACGCGCACACCAGTAATTCCTTAGCCATTGAGGGCGCCAGATTTTCCGCGAGCTGATCGATGCCTATGGCGGCAGCCATAAAGGCCAGCGCGGTACGAATCCATGCCAGAAACGTACGTTCATTCGCGAGAGAGAAACGATAGTCGGGATCCTTTCCCTGTGTCAGCCAGCTCATCGGCTATTCTCGACAACGTATTGATAGCAATGCGCGATATGTTTCGCGATGCTGAATTCCACCAGTTCTCCACGATCGTTATAGCCCTTACGAGTTTTCACCAGTAGCGGCTCATGAGAATCAATATGCAAGATGCAGCAATCGTCTTTCGTGGGCATCTCGGCGGTAATAACATCCTGGAAACTTTCAATATTTTCATTATTACTTTCCAGCATGCTGTAAAGACCACTCTTCAGCGCATCGAGCGTAAGATTTTGCAGACGCGTCGTTAGCCAGATGTAGTTCACTTGCGCAGGCTGCTCGTTTTGTCGGTAGATGGTGCGGGTTAACAACCACAGCGGTGTCTTATCATCATTAAGTTCAAACGCCTGAGCAACTCCCCCTGGCGGCACAAGTTGCTCCAGCTTGAGATTGTTACGTTCAATGGGATGCTGCTGTTGCCCATCAACCAGCCGTATCCGGGCCTTCACCTCCTGCTTCTCTGAAGTGCTGATCACCATGGTGCCAATGCCGGCCTGTCGTTTTACCAACCCTTTGGCGGCCAGCTCGGCGAGCGCACGACGGGCAGTGATACGGCTGACGCCAAAGATCTCTTCAAACTCAGCCTCTGTGGGCAGCACATCGTTCTTTTTGTATTCTCCGGCTTTCAGTTTTCCCAGCAAAATATCGTGCAACTGAGCATAGAGCGGTTTGGCTCCTGGCGAATAATCCAGTTCTTCTTTCATTGTTCCCCTACTCCTTTTCCCCGGCCTGAGCCGGGGATCCTGCTTAATCAAGCCTCATTTCTAACGCCATTTTATAGTACACGCTTTGATGCTGCTCCTGCGGAACCTCGTTCTGGACGAAGGCCCACAAATTTTCTGTCGTCCAGCCAGGCTGACTGATTGACTGCAGTCGCGTCATCAGCTCGTTCTGACCACTGCCCTCCAGATGTTGCAACAGCGCAAAGAGACCGTAGCGGATGACTGGCGTGAAGCCTGCCAGTTCAGGCAATAGATGGGGATCCAACCCTAACAATGGCCCTCCAGCATCCTCCAGGCCATAACGTGGGTACAGCTCCGATGGCGCGTCGCTCTGCGCCATCATCGCTTTCATGCTGCTGCAGAGACGTTCTGCTGCGGCAGTATCACGGCTTTGCGTTTGCTGCAACGGATCGTCGTGCAAGTCGTACAGACGATGACCAAATCGATCTGCCCCGCGCGTCATTACAGACTCCGCAGGGATCTTCAGTACCTGGCATCCCTTGGTAAAACCGAATGGGGGATGCAGCGTCATGCCCTGAAATTCGCTCGGCGTAAAGCGTCGATTAATACGGGTAGGCATCAAGGTATATTCGTACAAACCGCTCACACCTTGAGTGACTGGCGCGCGCATATAGACATAGCGGCCATCAGTAATATTGATATGGCAGCCATGATAGCCAAACAGCGCGTAATTGCGGACCGGCGTGTCATCACGAAGCACCGGTAGTAAAGACATTCCTTGCATATCTTTTGGTTTGGGCAGCCCAAAGCTATCAAGTAACGTCGCCGGAATATCAATCGTTTGGGCCAGCGCCTGCCGTGACTCGCCCGCGCAGCCATGCTGTGGATGCCAGATAAAACAGGGGGTATTGGCCACTTCGTTATACAACGGCATGATGTTTTTTCCCCACCATTCATGCTCGCCGAGCAGGAAACCATGATCCGTATTGACGATGAGCATCGTGTCCTGCCACAGATCGTATCGGTCCATATAGTCCAGCACTTTACCCACATAGGCATCCACCATCGTGAGTAGCGCCATATAATATTTCTGAATGACGCTTTTCCGCTCCGGGCTTTCCGTCACGAAATAATAAGGTGGCCAACCGTCAAACTGCGAGGGATCCTCAATACCGTACATCCGCAGATATTTTTCCGGTACAAAAAAGGGTTCGTGAGGATCAAAACACTCTACCTGCAGGAACCAGTTATCGCTGGCATGGTTGGTATCAATAAACTCCAGACCTTTATTGATTGTCCGCGCCAGATGGTGATCCTCCTCATTCTGCATAAACTGTACGTTAATCTGATGCTGGACCCGGCTGGTGATACGGCGCTGCTTGATCTCCTCCGGTTCCCCTGACACGTAGCGATATTCAGGTTTATCAACGACACCTTTCCAGGCATCCCCTTCCTGTCCGCGAATAAACTCATAGGTACTGTAGCGAGAGTGGTAGGTTGCCCCGCCATCCCGCCAGTAGTGTTTGTGATCGGTCACCAGGTGGGTATGAATCCCGTTCTTCTTCAGTATTTCAGGCATTGAGTCATCAAACGGCTCCAGCGGCGACCATCCCCGATGGAGAAAGTTGTAGCGCCCGGTATGTAATTCTCTTCGCGCGGGCATACAGGGCATACTGCCAACATAAAAATTATCAAAGCGTACCGTACGCTCTTTTAAACGCTGGAAATTCGGCGTGATGGCGCGATCGCTTCCATAAGCTGACAACAGACGTTTGTTAAGCGAATCAAACATCAACATAATTGCTTTCATACATTATTCCTTTTCACGCCATTTCTTTATCGTAACCGCGGACTTTGCCAACGACATAAGTCAACGCAAAAGCCGCTGCGCAACCAACCAGCCATGCGAGGATGTACTGAAGATATTTCCCGTCAGCAATCAACGGGAGTGCTGACAGCCCCGCCGCGCCGACCCCGTTTGTGGATACGCCAAGCAGCACCACCATCACGCCGCCAAAACCTGCGCCAATAGAACCGGTGATAAACGCAAAGCCTGCAGGAATATTGACGCCAAAAATAGTCGGTTCGCCAACCGCCAGAATAGAGGTTGGAATCGCCCCCCTGGCAATTTTCTTCATCACCGGATCGCGCGTCAGCAAGAGCACCGCCGTCGCCGCGCCGACCATCCCGGCATTAGACATAATTTGAATAGCAAACAGGGGAGCATGACCAGTGGCATTAATCATCTCGAGATGGATCGGGAAGAGGCCATGATGCAAACCTAACGAAATCAGGAAGGGGAACAAAGCCGAAAGCACGAAGCCGGCGACGATACCGCCATGCTCCAGTAACCCGTTCAGGCCGCTTAATATCCCATTAGAAACGACGCCGGCTGCCGGCATGATGACAAAAAGCAGGGCTGCCGCCATGATCAACAAAACGAGCGTTGGCGTGACGACCACATCGACAATATCAGGAACAACTCGTCGTACTTGTTTCTCCAGCAGGCACATTAACCAGACGGCAAAGATCACGCCAATAAGACCACCCTGTCCGGGAATCAGCCCGAGCGTCGTTACCTGCGGCATGATGGTGATGGCGCCCAGCAGGCCACCCAGAATCAGGTTACCTTCAAACTCTCGTGCCGACGTTACCCCCGCATAGATGGCTAAAAAGCCAAATAGCGCTTTCGAGACGATATCAAGAAACTGGCTTAGACCCAAAAGATGGCGCTGATCGAGTACCACCTGAGTCGGGGAAAGATCGCCCACTGAAGCAACATGATGGGTTAACGCCCAGGACGCTGCCGAGTTGAATATCACATTGTTCAGTCCCATTAAAATCCCGGCTGCAATCAGCGCGGGCAGAATGGGAACAAAAATATTAGCGATATGTTTGAGTATGACTTTAGTCCGGGTCTGTTTTTTGGCTTTTTCACGTGCTGTTTTCGCTTTTTGCTCAACGGCGCTTAATGCCTCTCCACTGTCTGGCTGACCCTTTAAACGAGCATTAATAACCCCAGCCACTTTTGTCGATTTCCCCGGACCAACGATCACCTGCAGGGTATCGTCTTCGACAACGCCTAATACCCCCTCGATCGCTTTCAAGGCAGTCATATCCACCAGGGATGTATCGGCGATGGTCATTCTTACCCGGGTCATACAGTTGGTGACATGAATAAAATTAGCGAGCCCGCCACAGTGCTTAACAATGGCGTCCCCCACCATGTTGTAGTTCATACAGAGGTTCCTTTTCTTTGCTATCTCCATTTGTAATAACAATATAATATTATACTTTTTGTGAGTAACCTCAAAAATAAAAACATAACGAAGGCGTATTGGATTTTGGAAAAAAGGTGCCCCGTGAATATTTGAGCAAGAGCCGTCGCCTCCTGCCCACCAGACGTGCGGGTGGTACCGTTAATGTCTGTCTTTAATCAGGGGAAATATTATTGAGAGTGAGAAAAACGATGCGGGAATAAGACAATAACTTTCTCATTGCGAGAAAAGATATCAACCATCTGAAAAATAAGTAGTATTTATGTAATTTCGTCAGATAATTAAATGAAAATGCGCCAATTAAAAAAAGCGTGAACAATATTTTATAATTTCCAGCAAAATTGCGGCATTGCGCACCACTGACTCCCTGGTGGGCCATCATGTCTTCAGATCCTGCCACATGCCGCACTCTGTGGAATAATCGAATAAACGCCAGCGGCACTGCTGGCGTTTTTATTAGCCTATGCCTGGCGCAGATTCTGCGCCGCTTGCACCATATTCGCCAGCGCGGCGCGGGTTTCCGGCCAGCCGCGAGTTTTCAGGCCGCAGTCCGGGTTAACCCACAGCCGCTCCGCCGGGATACGCTGCGCGGCTTTTGCCAGCAACGCTTCAATCCACTCCACGCTCGGCACGTTCGGCGAGTGAATATCATATACCCCCGGCCCGATCTCATTGGGATACTCGAACGCTTCGAACGACTCCAGCAGCTCCATATCGGACCGCGAGGTTTCAATGGTGATCACGTCGGCATCCAGCGCGGCAATGGAGTCCATGATGTCGTTGAACTCGCAATAGCACATGTGGGTGTGGATCTGAGTGTCGTCTTTGGCGACCGCAGCATTAAGGCGGAAGGCTTCCACACCCCACTGCAGATAGGCATCCCAGTCGCTGCGCTTCAGCGGTAACCCTTCGCGCAGCGCCGGCTCATCAATCTGGATGATGCCGATCCCCGCCGCTTCCAGATCCGCCACTTCATCACGCAGGGCCAGCGCAATCTGTTTCGCGATGGTTTCACGGCTGACATCTTCCCGCGGGAAGGACCAGCACAGAATGGTCACCGGTCCAGTAAGCATCCCTTTCACTGGCTTGTCGGTCAGCGACTGCGCGTACTTCGCCCAGTCGACGGTGATCGCCTGCGGACGGCTGACGTCGCCGATCACCACCGGCGGCTTCACGCAACGGGAACCATAGCTCTGCACCCAGCCGTTTTGCGTGAAGATAAAACCGTCCAGATGTTCACCGAAGTATTCCACCATGTCGTTCCGCTCGGCTTCTCCGTGCACCAGTACGTCTAAACCTAACCGCTCCTGCTCGACGATCGCCTGCTTAATATGTTCCGCAATCCCCGTCCGATAATGACTGGCGTCAAGGTTGCCCTTTTTGAAGTCCAGGCGCAGACCGCGGATCTCCGTCGTTTGCGGGAATGACCCGATGGTGGTGGTCGGCCATTTCGGCAGGTTAAAGCGCTGGCGCTGTGCCTGCGCGCGAACCTCATAGGGGCTGGCACGCTGGCTGTCCTGAGCGGTGATCGCCGCCAGCCGTTTTTCCACTTCCGCGTTGTGCACGCGGGTCGAATGGCGACGGGCCTGGATTGGCGCGCTCCACTCGGTAATCGCCGCCGTATCGCCGCTGTTCAGCGCATCGCGCAGTAGCGCCAGCTCGCCGCATTTCTGCAGCGCGAAGGCAAACCAGCTCTTCACTTCCGCATCAAGGCGCGTCTCCACGCTCAGATCGATCGGGCTATGCAGCAGAGAACAGGATGACGCGACCCATAGCTCGCGCTTACCGACGAGGTCTTTAATTTGCGCATATTTTTCAGTGAGATCGGCGCGCCAAACGTTGCGCCCATTGATCAGACCCGCAGACAGCAGCCAGTCGGCCGGCAGGCGGTTGTGCAGTTCGGCAACATCATCTTTGCCGTGCACCAGATCGACGTGCAGCCCCTGGACCGGTAGCGCAGCAATGGTCGCGAGATTGTCGCTAATGCCTTCAAAATAGGTGGTCAGCAGCAGTTTCACCTGGCCCTGCAGGGCGTCATAAGCCGGTTTAAAGGCCTCCAGCCACGCTGGCGGCAGCTCCAGCACCAGCGCCGGTTCATCAATCTGCACCCACTCGATGCCGCGCTTCGCCAGTTCGGCCAGCACCTGCTGGTAAACCGGCAGGATGTCATTCAGCAGGCTCAGACGGTCAAACGGTTCACCTTTCACTTTACCCAGCCACAGGTACGTTACCGGCCCCAGCAGCACGGGCTTGATCTTGTGGCCCAGCGCCAGCGCTTCGTCTACTTCATCCAGCAGTTGGGTCCAGGTCAGTTTGAACTGCTGGCCCTTCACGAACTCCGGCACCATGTAGTGATAGTTGGTGTTAAACCATTTGGTCATTTCCGCAGCGGCGGCCGGTTCGCCAGTCGGCGCACGGCCGCGGCCAATGCGGAACAGGGTATCGATATCGATGGATCCGTCTTTGTTCTGATGACGAGCCGGCACGTTGCCAAGCAGCAGGCTGGTAGTCAGAACATGGTCGTACCAGGCGAAATCCCCCACCGGCAGCAGATCAACGCCCGCCTGTTTCTGCTGCTCCCAGTGGCGGGCACGCAGCTCACGGCCTACTGTCAGCAGTTCCTCGCGAGTGGCGTTGCCCGCCCAGTAGCTCTCTTGCGCTTTTTTCAGCTCGCGGCGCAGGCCAACGCGAGGAAAACCGAGGGTGTGGTTAATAATTGTCATTTTTGTTCCTCTCTTATTTCATTGAATCTGAAGAAAAACTCTAAATAGTTCGGCTTGCAGGAAGGCGGCAACGATGCGCATCCCCAGGAGCTTACTGAAGTAAGTGACTGGGGTAAGCGAGGCAGCCAACGCATCTGCAAGTCGAAATATGACGAGTTTTAGACGTCCAGATGTTTACACATCCATAATTGACAGTTACTGTATATTCCTCAAGCGCAAATTGCTCATGGCGAAGTGAAGGACTTTCATGATCGAAATTAAACATCTGAAAACGCTGCAAGCGTTGCGGAACAGCGGTTCACTGGCGGGTGCGGCAGCGGCCCTGCACCAGACCCAGTCCGCCTTGTCTCACCAGTTCAGCGATCTGGAACAGCGCCTTGGCTTCCGTTTGTTTGTGCGTAAAAGCCAGCCACTACGCTTCACGCCGCAAGGGGAAATTCTGCTGCAGTTGGCCAATCAGGTGCTGCCGCAGATCGCTCGCGCCCTGCAGGACTGTAACGAACCACAGCAGACCCGGCTGCGCCTGGCTATCGAATGTCACAGCTGTATTCAGTGGCTGACGCCGGCGCTGGAGAATTTCCGCGCCCGCTGGCCGCACGTGGAGGTCGACTTCCATTCCGGAGTGACCTTCGACCCGCAGCCTGCGCTGCAGCAGGGCGAACTGGATCTGGTGATGACCTCTGATATCCTGCCGCGCAGCGGTCTGCACTACTCGCCGATGTTTGATTATGAGGTGCGTCTGGTGCTGGCGCCCGAGCACCCGTTAGCCATGAAGACCCTGATTACGCCAGAGGACCTGGCCGCGGAAACGCTGCTGATTTATCCCGTGCAGCGCGGGCGCCTCGATATCTGGCGCCATTTCCTGCAGCCGGCCGGCATCAGTCCCCAGCTGAAAAGCGTCGATAACACGCTGTTGCTGATCCAGATGGTGGCCGCAAGGATGGGCATCGCCGCGCTGCCGCACTGGGTGGTGGAAAGCTTTGAACGCCAGGGCCTGGTGGTCACCAAAACCCTGGGTGAGGGATTATGGAGCCGGTTGTACGCGGCCGTCCGCGATGGCGAACAGCGTCAACCGGTCACCGAAGCGTTTATTCGCTCTGCGCGGAACCACGCCTGCGATCATCTGCCGTTTGTCCGGAGTGCGGAGCGACCCAGCGGCGATGGACCCACAGCGAGGCCAGGATCACCAACGCTCCGCTAATAAAGCTCGGCCAGTGCGGCTGCTCCTGCCAGATGGCAAGGTTAACCAGTAGACCAGCGGGGACATGGACGTTGTTCATGATCCCCAGCGTGCCGGCATCCACCTGCGTGGCGCCATAGTTCCACATAAAGTAACCCAGCCCGGAAGCCACCACGCCGAGCCACACCAGCACGCTCCACTGCAGCGTGGTGGTCGGCAGCTTCTGGGAGTTGCCCAGCATAAACCACGCTGCCACCGCCACGATAAAGGCCCCGACATAAAACCAGGCAAAGGCATTGTGCTGCGGCATCGGACGTACCTCCATCAGGCGCTTGTAACCCACCATGCCGATAGCGAAGCAGAGGTTTGACAACTGCACCAGTAACAGCCCGGTCCAGAAATGATCGCTGACTTTGTCATAGCGGATAATCGCCGCCCCCAGCACCGCCAGCGCAGCACTCAACAGATAGCCCCAGCGCAGCTTACGTCCGCTGAGCAGGTCGTAGATCAGCGTGATATACAGCGGGGTAAACACGGTAAACAGCAGAAATTCCGAAACCGTCAGATAGAGATAGGCGCGGAAAGCCAGCAGATACATGATGCCAAGCTGCATCGCGCCCACCAGCATATAGAGCACGATCGTGCGCGGAGACTGGCCGCGCGTGCGCAGGAAAGGCAGGAACACCAGCGCCGCCAGGCCCACACGCATCAGCACCGAAAAATAGCTGTCGACGCTACCGGCAAGGTATTCGCCAATCAGGCTAAAAGAAAAGGCCCACAGGATAGTGGTGATAATTAACAGCGCCACAATGGTCGTCTCGTTGGATAAAGAACAGGCATTGTAGCGAAGAGTCAGGTTGACGACTGGACAGTTATTCGCCAGTCGTCAATCTTTTTCAGTCGAGGTATAGCTTACGCAGGTAGTGCGGGACCGCATCGTCGGCGTTGCTGCCGATCACTTCCAGTTCCGGATGCAGATCCTTCAGCCGTTGATGGGCGTTGGCCATGATGCAGCCTTTGCCGGCCATCGACAGCATCTCAGCGTCGTTCATACCGTCGCCGAAGGCGATGCAATCGGCAAGAGTGTAACCGAGCATTTTCGCCACCGCCTCCAGCGCATGCCCCTTCGATACCCCACCCGCCATGACTTCCAGGCAGGTTAAGGTGGAGAAGCTGACGTTCACGCGATCGCCCCAGCGGGCGTTCATCGCCTGCTCCAGCGGCAGCAGATGCTCGTGATCCTCGCAGGTAAAGAATACTTTGCTGATCCCCTGCGGATCCAGTTCGCCCGGCTCATACAGCTTGTAGTTAAACATCGCCTCCTTGAAGAAGCGCATCTCTTCCGGACGATGGCGGTTCATATACCACTCGTCTTCCCGATAGACGTTAGTGACGATTTTCGGGTCGTTACGCACGATCTCAAACAGGTCGGCGGCAATATCGCGGTCGAGGTTATGGGCGAAGATCTGCTGGCCATCGCTATCGTGAACCCGGGCGCCGTTAGAGGTGATCATGTACGACCGGATGCCGAGATTATCGCGGATCTGCCCGACGTCGATGTAGTGACGGCCGGTGGCGAAGACGAAATTGATCCCACGGGCGGTGAGCAATTTCAGCGTCTCTTTGGCATACGGGGTCAGGAAATGATCGGGGGAAAGCAGCGTGCCGTCTAAATCAGACGCAACAACCTGGTACATAAAAAAGTTAACCTCTAAGCAGGGCGACGAGCGTTATCGTCGGATTAAGTATGTCGATTGAAAAACTCGACGATGGCATTGAGCGCGACTGAGCGCATAGCGTCCTTTTCAAAAAGGATCTCATGATATGCCCCTTCAATGACGAGCGGTTTACCGCCCTCACAGGGATGGCCGGCAGCGGCCCGTAATTCACAATAGCGGTCGTGCATCAGATTATCGACCACCCGCTCCTCCTCTGCCTGTAAAAGCAGCGTCGGGGCGGTGTCTTTTTCCACATTCGCCAGCACTTCGTCGCCGGCCAGCATGCCCTCCCGCACCCAGTGCCAGGTCGGGCCGCCAACCTGCAGTCGCGGTTCATCGGCATAGAAGCGCAGGTTGCGACGATAGCGTTGTCGACTGTGCGTCAGCACGTTAACGGCAAAAGGCAGCGCCCGCCAGCGCCCGGTGCCGATGGCATACTCTTCGCGAATGCGCTGATGGCCCTCAGCCCAGTCGAGAATATGGCGCACCATCCAGTCCGGCAATCGAATGATAATCCCGAACATCGGCGCGCAGAGCGCAATCGCATCGCAATGCGCCTGGTAACGTTGCAGAAAAAGCGTGGCAATCGCCCCGCCCATAGAGTGAGCGAGGATAAACCGTTTTCGCCAGTGTCCGGGGACCACCTGCTGCTGCCAGAGCGCCGCCAGGTCATCGACATAGTCGCTGAAGTTAACGACGTGTCCGCGGTGGGTATCAGAGAGCAGGCGGCCCGAGCGCCCCTGGCCGCGATGGTCGATGATCATCACGTCAAAGCCGCTGTGAAAGAGATCGTAGGCCACTTCAGCATACTTCACGTAGCTTTCAATGCGCCCGGGGCAAATCAGCACCAGACGATCGTTATTTTGCGCGCAGAAGCGAACAAAGCGTACCGGCACATCATCGACGCCTTTAAATTCAGCCTCTTCGCGCTGTCGCCAGAAATCCGTCAGCGGCCCCATGCTAAAGGCCGCAAACGCGTTTTCTCGTGTTTCCCAGTCCTTTTTCTGCCCAAACATCGGGTTTACACCCCTGTTAACCGCTGAAAATCGTTTTTTTGCCGTGTATCACACAATGCTGACACAATAGCGTATTGTGGCATAAAAACAGACAATCAGGGAGTTTCTCATGACCATTGAGTGGTGGTTCGCCTACCTGCTGACATCAATCATTCTCAGCCTGTCACCAGGTTCCGGAGCGATTAATACCATGACCACCTCCATTAACCACGGTTACCGCGGCGCGGCGGCGTCGATTGCCGGTTTGCAGACCGGGCTGGTTATTCATATCGTGCTGGTTGGTGTTGGTCTCGGCACCCTTTTCTCCCGCTCGGTGCTGGCCTTTGAAGTGCTGAAATGGGCCGGCGCGGCTTATCTTATCTGGCTGGGGATCCAGCAATGGCGGGCGGCGGGGGCGATCGACCTGAATACTCTGGCGAAGGCGCAGACGCGCGGCAAACTGTTCCAGCGCGCGGTGTTCGTGAATCTAACCAACCCCAAAAGCATTGTGTTTCTGGCCGCCCTGTTTCCGCAGTTTATCCTGCCGCACCAGCCGCAGGTGATGCAGTATCTTGTTCTGGGCGTCACCACCATTGTCGTCGATATCATTGTGATGATTGGCTATGCGACCCTGGCGCAGCGCATTTCCGCATGGATCAAAGGGCCAAAGCAGATGAAGGCGCTGAACAAAGTCTTTGGGTCGCTGTTTATGCTGGTCGGGGCGCTGCTCGCCTCCGCCCGTCACGCCTGAATCATGGAATCTCGCTCGCAAAGAGAGGTTTGCCGGGCGAAAAACGCGCACTCTCTGCACGAGCCGACACGCAAAGCGGGTAATTAATTTTTTTACCCGCTGTCGGCGTTGAACCCACCGTGTCAGGATGCCGCCAGATACGTGATTCACGGATGAACGGCAATGGCGGAAACGGCGACTCCTCATGATGCGGTATTTAAAACCTTTCTCTCGCGGGTAGAGACGGCGCGCGATTTTATCGAGCTCCACCTGCCTTCGTCGTTAATACAGATCTGCAAACTGGATACCCTGCGTCTGGAATCCGGCAGCTTTCTCGAAGACGATCTCAGGCCTTACTACAGCGATATCCTTTATTCGCTGGAAACCACCCGCGGTGCGGGCTATGTCCATGTTCTGATCGAGCACCAGAGCGCACCTGATAAGCTGATGGCCTTTCGCTTAATGCGCTATGCTGTCGCCGCCATGCAGCGGCACCTGGAGAGCGGCCATAAAACGCTGCCTCTGGTTATCCCTATTCTCTTTTATCAGGGACGACGCAGCCCCTATCCCTGGTCGATGCGCTGGCTGGATAATTTTGCCGATCCTGAGACCGCCCGCCAGCTCTATAGCGGGGCGTTTCCGCTGGTCGATATCACGGTGATCCCCGACGACGACATCATGCAGCACCGCAGCATGGCAGCCCTGACGCTGGTGCAAAAGCACATCCGCCAGCGCGATATGGCGCAATTGCTGGATAAGTTGACCCATCTCTTACTGCTGGAGCAGATGAGCGGACAACAAATCACCGTATTGGTAAACTATATGGCTCAGGCAGGAGATGCCGAGGATACACGGACACTCTTGTACGGACTGGCACTGCGCGTGCCGCAGCATGGAGGATTACTGATGACGCTGGCGGAAACATGGCTTGCAGAAGGTATGGAGAAAGGCATCAAGGAAGGCGTACAGCAGGGCATAAAAGAAGGTAAACACCAGGCCTTGCTGCAGGTTGCCGAAGCGATGCGCAAACGCGGTATTGATGACGCAGCTATTATGGAAATGACCGGTCTGGCTGAGGATGAGCTGCTGCGGCTTCGCCACTGACACTTTCCCCACCCGGAAACAGCCGGGTGGGAAACAGCATACCGGTTAACGCGAGATGATCAGGTGGATGCCGAAGCCCGCAAACAGCGTACCGGCGATACCATCGATCCACTTCGCCATCCGCTGATAGCCGCGGCGCATCCCCGGCAGGGCGAACAGGCTGGCAACCACCATAAACCAGGCCAGCGTCTCGACGATAATCAGCAGGAAAATACCCCAGCGCGCACCAGCGCCGACGCTGTCACCCACGAACAGCGAGAACACCGAGCCGAAGTAGATGATCGCTTTCGGATTCGCCAGATTGGTCAGCAGTCCCTTCACGAAGCTGCGTCCGCTGCGGGCCAGCTCCACCTGCGGCTCCGCCGAGGCCACCGCCTCTTTTTTCAGCGCGCCGCGCAGCATCTGGTAGCCCATCCAGCACAGATACAGGCCGCCACCGACCATAATGATGTTATGCAGCCACGCCATCTGCGCGAGGATCAGGTTCAGGCCGAGCAGGGCAACCCCCGCCCAGATCATGACGCCGCAGGTGATCCCCAGCACACCCATCATCGCCTCTCTGCGCGAGCGGCTGATGGCCGTTTGTGAGACAAAGAAAAAGTCCGGCCCCGGGCTCATCAGCGCAATGATATGCACCAGCGCCACGGTGAGGAAAAGCATCAGCATAGTTAACTCGCAGGAAAATAGTGAAGAGGGAAACTATTCTGGCACCTTTTCCCGCGGCTGACTACTCATCATCACCATCGACATGAGCGCGTATCAATGCCATGAATTCTTTACCGAAGCGCTCAAGTTTACGCGTCCCCACGCCGTTGACGCTGAGCATCTCGCCGGCGGTGAGTGGCGACTGTTCCGCCATCTCGATCAGCGTCGCGTCGTTGAAGACCACGTATGGCGGGATATTCTCTTCGTCGGCGATCGCTTTACGCAATTTGCGCAGCTTGGCAAACAGCTTGCGGTCATAATTGCCGCCAAAGGATTTCTGCATCGCCTTCGGCTTCAGCGCCACGATACGCGGTACGGCAAGCTGCAGCGGCACCTCGCCGCGCAGCACCGGTCGTGCGGCTTCGGTCAGCTGCAGTGCGGAGTGCTGGGCGATATTCTGCGTCACCAGCCCAAGGTGAATCAGTTGGCGGATCACGCTCACCCAGTGCTCGTGACTCTGCTCCCGGCCGATACCGTAAACCGGCAGCTTCTCGTGGCCCATGTCACGGATGCGCTGGTTGTTGGCCCCGCGCAGGACCTCCACCACGTAACCCATCCCGAAACGTTGATTCACCCGGTAAATCGTTGACAGCGCCTTGCGCGCATCCATTAAGCCATCGTACTGCTTTGGTGGGTCAAGACAGATATCGCAGTTGCCGCACGGCTCCTGGCGCCCTTCGCCAAAGTAGTTCAGCAGCACCAGACGACGACAGGTTTGCGCTTCGGCAAACGCCCCCATCGCATTCAGCTTATGCCGCTCGATATCCTGTAGCGGTCCGGCGGGCTTTTCTTCCAGACAGCGGCGCAGCCACGCCATATCCGCCGGATCGTAAAACAGCATCGCTTCCGCCGGCAGGCCATCACGCCCGGCGCGGCCGGTTTCCTGGTAGTAAGATTCAATATTGCGCGGGATATCGAAGTGCACCACAAAGCGGACGTTCGGCTTGTTGATACCCATCCCGAAGGCCACCGTCGCCACCACGATCTGCAGATCGTCGCGCTGGAATTTCTCCTGCACGTCGGCGCGAACGGCGTTTTCCAGACCAGCATGGTAAGCCGCCGCGCTGATGCCGCGGCTCTGCAGACGCGCGGCGGTATCTTCCACTTTCGAGCGGCTGTTGCAGTAGATGATGCCCGATTTGCCACGCTGATCCTGAACGTAGCGCATCAACTGGTCGAGCGGTTTGAATTTCTCCATCAGCATATAGCGGATGTTCGGCCGGTCGAAGCTGCTGACCTGAATCAGCGGATCGTTAAGCCCGAGCAGACGGACGATATCACGGCGGGTGGTGTCATCGGCGGTGGCGGTCAACGCCATAAACGGGATCTGCGGCAACCGCTGGCGCAGCTGGCCCAGCGCGGCATATTCCGGACGGAAGTCATGGCCCCACTGGGAGATACAGTGCGCTTCGTCTACCGCCAGCATCGCCAGGTTCCAGTTCGCCAGATGCTCAAGAAAGTTATCCAGCATCAACCGTTCCGGCGCGATATACAGCAGACGAACCTGCCCGCTGCGACAGCCGGCCATTACTTCCTGCTGCTGCTCGCGGCTTTGCGTCGAGTTCAGACAAGCCGCCGCCACACCGTTGGCCAGCAGTTGATCGACCTGGTCTTTCATCAGCGAGATCAGGGGTGAGACCACGACTGTCAGACCGCCCATGACCAGCGCCGGCACCTGATAGCACAGCGATTTACCGCCACCGGTCGGCATGACCACCAGGCAGTCACGGCCCTCAAGCACCGTCTCGATAATCGTTTCCTGGCCAGGACGGAACTGCTGGTAGCCGAAGGTCTCTTGTAAAACCTGCTTAGCCAGCGATTCCTGATTTAATACTTCCGCCTGTGCCACGTTGACCCCATTTGCCTGAAAAGAAAACAGGCGCTATTTTCAGCGCCTGCGAGCCAGAGTGCAACGATTAAAACAGATCGTTGAGCATTAGCCCGACGCCGACGCGCGTTTGATTGAAGTTGTAGTCGATAAGCGATTCGCCGTAACCGCTGTAGATCTGCGTATAGGCGCGAACATGTTTGGTAATGGGATAGCTCACGCCGAGCTCCGCCCCGCCATAGCCGGTGTTCCAGTTATATTGCCCCTGCGCGCTGAGGATCGCCTCTCCCAGCTGGTAGCCCACCTTCAGCCGGTAATAGCCCATATATTTGGTGATATCCGGGTTATCATCGGTGTTGCCCACCACATACCAGGGCTTCACTTCCACCAGCCAGTTGCCGTTTTGCGCCATCAGGCGGGCGTAAAGCCGGTTCCAGCTGCGCGAGGTGGGGTCGGAACGACCATTCGAGTCGTGGTTATACCCCATCTCGATGTCACGCAGCGTCCAGCCGGCAAACTGGTAGTCGGTCGCAAAGCCCAAAAACAGCTGGGGTTCGTAATTGGTTTCGCGAAACGGCGCCGACTCTTTGCTGTTGGAGAGCTGCCACCAGGATTTCTGGGTGTACGATGCGCCGAGCAGCGAATTATCGCCCAGGATGCCGCGCCACAGCGGGAACGCCAGACTCAGCTGAAATTTCACTTCATCTTTACGGGCATTTTCGGCCCAGTCATAGCTGCGGATCGCCTCTTTATTGAGGTCGCTGGTCCATGTGTAGAGCAAATAGTTGCTCTCATAAGGATAGAGCAGGAAAGGATTATCATGGTCCTGGAGCAGGTTGGCGATAATGCTGCCGCGCACTGCCGGTTTGTCGTGAACCGACGCATCCTGCGCCATAACACCGGCCGGTAGCGCGCACAGCGCCACCAGGCAGGCCAAAGAGATACGCATGCTGGTCTCCTGATAAATAGTTTTTATTTTTGTTTAACCTGAAGCCATTCTACCTGTTTATTAATCACCTGCCCCCTAATCCGCTCCGAAAGTGGAAATCAATATTTTAGAAGCATAAAATCAACATTTTGTTAACGAATGGAACCGGTGTTATGTCTGAACTTACTGCCGAAGCAGCGCTGAAACTGGTGGGGGAGATTTTCGTCTATCACATGCCGTTTAACCGTGCCCTCGGTCTCGAACTGGAGCGCTATGAAAAGGCGTTTGCCCAGCTCAGCTTTAATAATCAGCCGATGATGGTCGGCAACTGGGCGCAGAGTATTTTGCATGGCGGAGTGATCGCCTCCGCGCTGGACGTCGCCGCTGGCCTGGTCTGCGTCGGCAGCACCCTCACCCGCCATGACACCATCAACGAAGAAGAGCTGCGCCAACGCCTCTCCCGCATGGGAACCATCGACCTGCGCGTAGACTACCTGCGTCCGGGCCGTGGCGAACGGTTTACCGCCACCAGCACTCTGCTGCGCGCCGGCAATAAAGTGGCGGTAGCCCGCGTGGAACTGCATAACGAAGCTCAGGTCTATATTGCCAGCGCAACGGCCACCTATATGGTGGGTTGATTGGCCAAAATCGAGTAACATCACTCTCTTTGGCAATGGATTTTACCGATGGATGCGAAACAGACGCGGTTGGGGATCATTCTGGCCCTCGCCGCCTACTTTATCTGGGGTATCGCGCCAGCGTACTTCAAACTTATCTACTATGTTCCCGCCGATGAAATTCTGACCCATCGCGTGATCTGGTCCTTCTTCTTCATGGTGGCGCTCATCAGCGTCAGCCGCCAGTGGCCGCAGGTGAAAAAGCTGCTGAAGACGCCGCGCAAGATCTTCCTGCTGGCGCTCTCGGCAGTGCTGGTCGGCGGTAACTGGCTGTTGTTCATCTGGGCGGTGAATAACCACCATATGCTGGAAGCCAGCCTCGGCTACTTTATCAACCCGCTGGTAAATATTCTGTTGGGGATGATTTTCCTCGGCGAACGCTTCCGTCGCCTGCAGTGGCTGGCGGTGATCCTCGCCTTTTGCGGCGTGTTGGTCCAGCTGTGGACCTTTGGTTCGCTGCCGATAATCGGCCTTGGGCTGGCCTTCAGTTTTGCCTTTTACGGCCTGGTGCGGAAGAAAATCGCTGTCGACGCGCAGACCGGCATGCTGGTGGAAACGCTGTGGCTACTGCCGGTGGCGGCAATCTGGCTGTTTGGCATCACTGATAGCCCGACCAGCCATATGGGGGAGAACCCCTGGTCGCTCAATCTGCTACTGATGGCCGCGGGCGTGGTCACGACCATTCCCCTGCTGTGCTTCACCGGCGCGGCAACGCGCCTGCGGCTCTCCACGCTGGGCTTTTTCCAGTACATCGGCCCAACGCTGATGTTCCTGCTGGCGGTGACGTTCTACGGCGAAGTGCCGGGCAAGGATAAAATGGTGACCTTCGGCTTTATCTGGGTCGCGCTGGCAGTATTTATCGTCGATGCGCTGTATACCCAGCGCCGGCTGCGCAGAGGCTAAGCCGGCCTCAGCCAGTAAAAAAGGGAGCCGCCGCTCCCTTTTTTTACAGCCAGTTTTTACGCTTGAAGTAGAGATATGGCGCCAGGCCGGCCAGCATCATAAAGACGATCGCCCCCGGGTAGCCGAAGCTCCAGTGCAGCTCCGGCATAAATTCAAAGTTCATCCCGTAGCTGGACGCCACCAGGGTTGGCGGCAGGAACACCACCGACACCACGGAGAAGATCTTGATGATGCGGTTCTGCTCGATGTTGATGAAGCCCATCGCCGCCTGCATCAGGAAGTTCACCTTCTGGAACAGCGATTCGTTGTGCGGCAGCAGGGATTCGATATCGCGCAGGATCTCCCGCGCCTGTTCCAGCTGGCCCGCCGGCAGGCGCGCCTTACGCACCAGGAAGTTCAGCGCGCGCTGGGTATCCATCAGACAGAGGCGGACCTTCCAGCCGATATCTTCCAGTTCCGCCAGCGTCGACAGCGCTTCATCGTACTCGTCGCCCTGATGGCCTTCCATAATCACGCGGCTCAGCTTTTCCAGGTCGCTGTAGATATTTTCAATTTCATCCGCCAGCTGCTCGATTTTGGTTTCGAACAGGTCGAGCAGCAGTTCGTAGGCGTTACCGTCGACCAGCGTCTGGTTGCGCACGCGCATACGGTACAGGCGGAAAGCGGGCAGTTCGCGCTCGCGCAGCGTGAACAGGCGGCCTTCGCGGATGGTAAACGCCACGGTAGAGTTGCCGGCGTGATCTTCCGCATCTTCAAAAAAGAAGAACGAGTGGATGTGTAACCCGTCTTCATCTTCAAAGAAACGCGCGGAGGCTTCGATATCTTCCAGTTCCGGGCGCGTCGCCAGGTTCTGACCCAGTTCCGTCTGCACGCGGCTTCGCTCATCGTCGTCAGGCTCGACCAGATCGACCCACACCGAGCTGGCGAGGTGCTTGATCTCATCGGCTTCCAGGCGCGTTAAACGATTGTTTTCCAGTTGAAATGCGCTCAGCATGACCGGGACTCCCAATGCAAAAAAATTATCGGACAGTTCGGTGGGCACACAGAAACAATTTGGGTTTCAGACCATTAAGCCTGACTCAGAGCGACGGGTATGACGGGTCGCTGACAACCGCTAAGGCTATCAGCATAAGAGGATAGCCTTAGGAGTTGTTCCTGACGGACAGGAAGTTGAGCCAGCATCTACTGGGTGTGTCCAAGGCGAATGTCCTCTTAGCGTAATCGTGCGCGCATGTTACGCCAGCGCAAAATCGGCGTCAACACGCAACGGAACGCGAAAGCGCAAATCAGGCGCCTTAACGTATAAAGGTAGCAGAATATTACAAAATAATGATATTTTTCTTAAAGTTACACCGTCTCAAGCCGCGCGTAAGCCGCCACCAGCCATTTGATTCCCTGGCCCTGAAAAGCCACCTGCAGCCGGCTGTGCTCGCCGCTGCCTTCGAGGTTGACGATAGTGCCTTCGCCAAACTTCGGATGACGCACCCGCTGACCTAACTTGTAGCCGGTATCGCTCTCGGCAATCGGCGCCCCCAGTCGCTGGTGGTTTACCGGACGGCTCACCGTGGCCCGCAGACGCACTTCTTCTACGCACTCCTGCGGCAGTTCTCCAATAAAGCGCGACGGGCGATGGTAAACCTCTTTGCCGTACAGACGGCGGGTTTCGGCGTAGGTCAGCGTCAGCTTCTGCATGGCGCGCGTTACGCCAACGTAGGCCAGACGACGCTCCTCTTCCAGGCGGCCGCCTTCATCAAGGGCCATCTGACTCGGGAACATCCCTTCTTCGACGCCGACGATAAACACCTGCGGGAATTCCAGCCCTTTCGCCGAGTGCAGGGTCATCAGTTGAACCGCGTCCTGCCAGGTGTCCGCCTGCCCCTCGCCCGCTTCCAGCGCGGCGTGAGAGAGGAACGCCTGCAGCGGCATCAGGTCTTCATCTTCTTCGTTGTAGCTGAACTGGCGCGTCGCCGTCACCAGTTCCTCTAAGTTTTCAATACGGGTCTGGCCCTTCTCGCCTTTCTCCTGCTCGTACATCGCGCGCAGCCCGGAGTCTTTAATCACCCGATCGGTCTGAACATGTAGCGGCATATCGGCGGTTTCCTGCGCCAGCGCGTCAATCAACTCCATAAAGCGCTGCAGAGCGCTGGCAGCGCGGCCAGCCAGCACTTTCTCTTTCAGTAGCTCGCGGCAGGCCTGCCACAGCGTCAGCTGACGATCGCGCGACGTCTGGCGTACCACGTCCAGCGTACGATCGCCGATGCCGCGAGTCGGCGTATTGACCACCCGCTCAAACGCTGCATCGTCGTTACGGTTGGCAATCAGGCGCAGGTAAGAGAGCGCATCTTTGATTTCCTGACGTTCGAAGAAGCGCATACCGCCGTAGATACGGTACGGCATGCTGGCCTGCAGGAGCGCCTCTTCCAGCACGCGCGACTGGGCGTTACTGCGATAGAGAATGGCACATTGCTCCAGCGCGCCGCCGTTCTCCTGCCAGGTTTTAATGCGGTTCACCACGAAGCGCGCTTCGTCGAGATCGTTGAAGGCGCAGTACAGCGAAATCGGCTCGCCGTCGGCACCGTCGGTCCACAGCTTTTTGCCCAGGCGCCCGTTGTTGTTTTCAATCAGGGCGTTGGCAGCGCTAAGAATATTGCTGGTTGAACGATAGTTCTGCTCCAGGCGAATAGTTTCCGCGCCGGGGAAGTCGTTGAGGAAGCGCTGAATGTTCTCAACCTGCGCACCGCGCCAGCCGTAAATCGACTGGTCATCATCGCCGACGATCATCACCTTGCCGGTATCGCCCGCCAGCAGGCGGATCCAGGCGTACTGGATGTTGTTGGTGTCCTGGAATTCATCGACAAGGATATTGGTGAAACGCTCACGATAGTGCTGCAGGATATGCGGCTTGTTCAGCCACAGCTCGTGCGCGCGCAGCAGCAGCTCGGCGAAATCCACCAGCCCGGCGCGGTCGCAGGCCTCCTGGTAGGCCTGATAGACCTTCTGCCAGGTCTGCTCGACCGGGTTGCCGTAGCTCTGAATGTGATGCGGGCGCAGCCCTTCATCTTTCTGGCTGTTGATGTACCACATCGCCTGACGCGGCGGCCATTGCTTCTCATCGAGGTTCATCGCCTTAATCAGACGCTTCAGCAGACGGAGCTGGTCTTCGCTGTCGAGGATTTGGAAATCCTGCGGCAGGTTGGCGTCCAGATGATGCGCACGCAGCAGACGGTGCGCGAGGCCGTGGAAGGTGCCTACCCACATGCCGCCCTGGGTAGTGCCCATCAGCTGGCCGATACGGTGGCGCATCTCCGCCGCCGCTTTGTTGGTAAAGGTCACCGCCATAATCGAGTACGGCGAGCAGTTCTCCACGCTCAGCAGCCAGGCGATACGGTGCACCAGAACGCGCGTCTTACCACTGCCCGCCCCTGCCAGAACCAGCATATTGGTGCGCGAGGCCGCTACGGCTTCACGCTGTTTGTCATTAAGGCTGTCGAGCAGGTAAGAAACGTCCATTGGCACCGCCGGAAGAGAAGGGGTTCCATGAACCCCTGTTAATATATACAGAGTGACTGGTGATTATATCAGCGAGGTCAGAGATGCCAACCGTGAAATTTCAATATGCGGCAGCAGGCGGCTGTCCGCGGTGTGCATCAGGTCCGCGCCTTGCGGTTTGATCCAGCAGGCCTGCATCCCACAGCGCAGCGAACCGGCGACGTCGGTCGTCAGATCATCGCCGACGTGCAGAATGTGCCCGAGTGGTAAATTCAGACGCGCCGCCGCCAGGTGATACATATCGGCAAACGGCTTGGAACGACCATCCGGACCCGCGCGCAGCACGAAGCGGAAATAGTCGCTCAGGCCGAACAGCTCGGGGCGGGCGTTGCCATTGGTAATGGCCACCAGCGGCCACTTCTGTGCCAGCTTCGCCAGCGTATCGTGGGTCTCCTGCGGAACATCGACCCGGCTGCGCCAGTGGGCGAAGTTTTCCATCGCCGCATCGGCGCCGGCTTTTGCCGCTTCGGCGGAAAGCCCAGCGTTACGCATGCCGAGCTCCAGCGCACGATGGCGCCAGACGGTCACGTCGTGGTAGATCTCCGGCTCAGATGCCAGCAGCGTCTGACGCAGTTGGTTAAGCTCATGGGCATCGAACTGGCTGAGCGACGGATGGTAATTGCGCACAAAGGCCAGCGACTCGTGCATCGTCCGGTCAATCACCGGGCGGTTATCATATAGGGTGTCGTCCAGGTCAAACGTCAGTGCGGAAATCTGGCCCAGAGGTCGGTAAAAACGCATTATTTCCCCCGTTTAGCGCGCGGATGCGCGGCATCGTACACCGAGGCAAGGTGTTGAAAGTCAAGATGGGTATAGATTTGAGTGGTGGAGAGGTTAGCATGGCCCAACAGCTCCTGCACGCCGCGCAGATCGCCGCTGGACTCCAGCATATGGGTGGCAAAGGAGTGGCGCAGCTTGTGCGGGTGCACATGGCTGTTCAACCCCTGCTTAATCCCCCACTCGGCAAATCGCTTCTGCACGTTGCGCGCCGAAATGCGTTTACCCAGCTTCGACAAAAACAGCGCGTCGTCGTCAGTACCGAACAGGCCGCGCAAATCCAGCCAGTGCTCAATCCACGCCACCGCGTTACGACCGATCGGCAAACGGCGTTCTTTGCTGCCTTTGCCCATCACCCAAACCTCACCGCTTTCGAGGTCGAGGTGCTTAATATCAAGGTTGACCAGCTCAGACAGACGCAGACCTGCACCGTACATCACTTCCAGCATCGCCCGGTCGCGCACCGCCAGCGGATCGTTGAGGTCGATATCCAGCAGCCGATTTACATCATCGACATCGATATTTTTCGGCAAGTGGCGGGGAATTTTCGGCGCCGCAATCCCCTTCGCCGGGTTAGCGGCCAGTTCGCCCTGACTGACCATCCAGTCAAAGAAGCTGCGTAGCGCGGAAAGCCGCAGCGCCAGGCTCGCCGGGCCTAAACCCGCACGGCGGCTGCGTACCGCAAAGCTACGCACCTGAGCGGCATCGCACTGCTGCCAGCTTTTCAGCCCAGCCTCATCCGCCAGGGCGATCAACGCGTCCAGCTGACGCTGGTAGTTAGTCAGCGTAATCGGGCTAAGCTGACGCTCAACGCCGAGATAGCGCAGGAAGCGGTCGACGCAGGCGAAAAGCGGAGAGTCGGTCATGCGCGTTCAATCCAGCGCTCCAGCAGGCCAGGGAGCATCTGCGCAATTTCCTGCAGCAACTGCGTCCCCTGCCCTGACTGATAATGCTGCGCATCGCGGCTGCTAAAGAGCATCACGCCCGGAGCGTTATCGCCGCCCAGCATCGACATCGCCACGGATCCAATGGCCTTCGCTTCCGGTAGCACCACCAGCAGCTCCGGACCGTTCAGCGGCCCAAGATAGTGGCGCGCCTGGCCCAGACGTTGAATACGGATCGGCTCAAACGCCTGCCGGCTTAACGCCAAATGGGTAAACTTCGAGGGCGCGCCGAGGCGCCAGCAGTCAGGGAACAGGCGCACCGTGGCGCCAGCTAACCCCAGCTCGCGAGCCCAGCGATGAAGGCGGTTGAGCATATCGTCGAGGCTCTCCGCGGCCGCCAGCCGCGTTTGCAGCTGTAGCAGGCGCTGGAACAGGCTTTCATTAGCGACCGCCTGCTCCATCAGCAGCGACATATTCTCTTCCAGCACATGAATATGGTTACGCGCCCGCATCATGTGCCACTCCACCAGCGAAATCGAACCGCGGACCGGATGCGGGACACGGATATGTTCAACCTGGGCGGCATTACGAATAAAAAATTCAGGATGTTGCAACAGATAGTCCACCACCGCCCGATCGTTCAACGCGCTGGTAACCTCCTGCTGTTCTTCCCCGATTGGTTTCATAAATGAATAAATCCATCATAGACATGGGCCGCCGGGCCGGTCATAAACAGCGGCTGGCCCGGGCCTTTCCAGGCGATATCAAGACGACCGCCGGGCAACTCCACGCGTACCGTTTCAGCGAGCAGCCCCTGTTGGATCCCTACCGCCACCGCGGCGCAGGCGCCGCTGCCGCAGGCCTGGGTTTCCCCCGCGCCGCGTTCGTAGACGCGCAGACGGATGTGGGACCGGCCGACCACCTGCATAAAGCCGATATTGGCGCGCTCCGGAAAACGCTCGTGGCTTTCCATCACCGGGCCGAGGGTTTCTACGGCCGCTGTATCCACGTCATCCACCTGGATGACGCAGTGCGGATTCCCCATGGACACCACGCCGCACAATACTGTCTGCTCGGCGGCACGCATGATATAGGTCTTTTCCGCTTTGTTGGCGCGGAACGGCACCTGGGACGGCTCAAAGTTAGGCTCGCCCATATTCACCCGCACCAGATCGTCTTCCGTTACGCTTAATACCATACGCCCGTTGGCCGTACTCACGCGAATATCACGTTTATTGGTCAGGCCTTTCAGCCGGACAAAGCGGGCAAAACAACGCGCGCCGTTGCCGCACTGCGACACTTCGCTGCCGTCGGCGTTAAAGATCCGGTAATGAAAATCCAGATCGGGATCATAGGGCGGCTCGACGACCAACAGCTGATCGAACCCGACGCCAAGATGGCGATCTGCCAGGCGGCGAATCAACTCCGGCGAGAAAAAAACATTCTGCGTTACCGCGTCAACGACCATAAAATCGTTGCCAAGGCCATGCATTTTAGAGAACTGCATCATCTACTCCAGTTGCGCGGAACAGAACGTTATCGTTAGTAATTGACCTGGCTCGGACCACCGGTATCGCCACGATCGTTACGATCCGGCGTTGAGCTCTGAATGCCCGGGTTAACCGGTTTGGTCGGCGGCGGCGCGGTTTTGTCCGCCGGCGGGAAATAGAGAGGCCCTTTCAGACCGCAGCCGGTCAGGCTGAAGATCGCAAACAAAACGGCAAGCGTAGGAAAAACGTTTTTCATTGATAGTTGCCCGTGATTCACTCTTTCTGCTTTCTATCATCGCAGGAGAAGACGTAAAAGCAAGCGTTTAGCATCCGACTGCGCGCGCTTTTGTTTCGCGCTATACTGCCGCCATCTTCAAAAAAGCAGGGTAGAACCATGAACGACAGTGAATTCCATCGCCTGGCGGATAGCCTGTGGATGACCATCGAAGAACGCCTGGACGACTGGGACGGCGATAGCGACATCGACTGTGAAATCAACGGCGGCGTGCTGACCATCAGCTTTGAAAACGGCAGCAAAATCATTATTAACCGTCAGGAGCCGCTGCACCAGGTGTGGCTGGCCACCAAACAGGGCGGCTACCATTTTGATCTCAAAGGCGACGAGTGGGTCTGCGATCGCAGCGGCGAGACCTTCTGGGATTTGCTGGAGCAGGCGGCGAGCCAGCAGGCCGGTGAGACGGTGAAATTCCGTTAATGACGTGTTTCCCGGATGGCGGCGCATCGCGCCTTATCCGGGCTACCCGACGACTTAGAACCGTAGCCCTGCTAAGCGCAGCGCCAGCAGGGAAGATCTCCGGATAGCGGCTCACGCCTTATCCGGGCCAAATCTACGAGTAGCGCTGCTGCAGCACCGGCGAAGCGGTAACGTCCTGGCTGGTGGGTATCGCGGCGGCAATCGCCTGGGTGCGGAAGGGGATCACCTGGGTGCGCCCGTCTACCTCGACAATCTGATAGAACTGCGGCAGGTTGAAGTTGATAAAGCTGGAGCCGTAGGTGAAACGATCGTGCGATGACGAATAGAAGCGGCTGACGTCGCGCACCAGCTCCTCTTTACTGCCCTCGCAGTGATGATAGACCTCGGCACGGTTGCTCTCATCAAGAATATAGATGTTAAAGCCGCTGTCGTTGTTATCCGCATCTTCAAAGAAGAACTGAATAATCCCTTCGCTGGCGAAACCATCCACCACCGCCGGCAGCTTAACGTGATTGGTTTCCACCTGCACCGACAACCCGTGAAGCTTGTTGTGCGAGATAGCGCCGTAGAACTCAATGGCGTTTTCCAGCTTCTGCACCGAAACGTTAAGACGCTCGAAGAACAGCCCCCACGTCTGGCCGGAGACGCGCAGCGCTTTGAAGCGCCCGGTATCCTGGCGGGTACTGGAGAGACGCAGTTCGATGCATTCGGAGATCATCTGCTGCACGCGGGTACGAATCAGGCCGCGCAGGTGCTGGCTATAGCAGAACACCTCCACGCTGTCCGGCGGCGCGGCGTCCTGATGCATTTTGCCGAGGATCGTCTTCAGCGCTTCGATCATCGCCTGCTCGCCGTTAAAGTGCAGCGTACGCACTTCGTTCCACGAGTTGCGATACAGCAGGTCGACGCTGCCGATCAGACATTTTTGCTCTTCACCGAAGCTGAAAACATCCAGTTTACGGAAGTCGAAGTGCACCACCTGATTGCGGAAGGCCGCGGTCGGGTCATATTCGAGGTTGACGATAATCGCCAGATGGCGGATTTCGCACGGGCTGTACAGCGCTTTTGGCGTCGGCGCCGGCAGGCGCAGCGGGAAGTGGTGCGACACGTCGGCCACCATCTCCTGCAGCTTCGCCAGATCGACGATGCCGTTGCCCTTAATAAACAGGCGAGTGCGTGACGTCAGCAGGCCGTTAAACCAGGCCCATGCCACCAGCTTATTAAGATAACGGTTATATTCCAGCGGCTGATGGCTGATGATCGATTCCATATCCGGCGCGCGGTTATACAGATACCAACCGGTACGGTTGGCACGGCCCGGCGGCACGTGGATAAAGGTCAGGTTCGGTTCCGACAGATCCGGCGAAATTTGCGGGTTCACCAGCGTCACTTTCCCCGGTAGCGCTTCAAAGGCCGCATACAGCTTACGGGTCAGCACGCCAATATCCTGCGGACTGGCGGAGACGCTAAGGTTATTGCGCCGTGCGAAGCGGATCAGATTACGATAGCTCTGCATCATGGCGTCGAGCAGTTCGTTGTGCGCCTTGCGCACTTCATCAATTTTCCAGTTGGCGCGGTTGTCGAGCATCATCAGACGCTTTTCATCCCAGCCCCAGGCATTCACCAACTGGCTGACGACTTCGCGACGCCAGCCGACGCAGGCGCGTTCGCGGCTGAGTTTTTCACAAACTTTCAGGTAGAAGCAGCGGCGCACCAGGTCGAGGCGGGTTTCATCTTCGATGGCCTGTAGATAGGTGGTCACGCGCTCCAGCATCATGCAGTACGGGTCGAGGCCGAAGGAGACAATCTCGCCGTCGTGTAGACGCTGTTTGATATCTTTCGCTAACAGGCGGTTATTGGGGTATTCCCAGGAGTAGGCTTCCAGCAGCAGCGTTTTCAGCACCGCTTTATAGGGGGAGTCGATACTCTTATACAGCTGCCACAGGCTGGCGCCGAAGTACTCTTCCGCCGACAGCGAACTGAGGCCGCCGAGATCGAGCCATTCGTTAGGCGTCAGCACGCCCTGGGCATACAGCCCCATGACGTAATCATCGTAATGCTCTTCTTCATCGCACGGCACCATATTCCACAGAATACGCTTGCCGGCGAGGCGCACCGCGGTGCGATAGAACTCATCGAGCAACAGGATATGCTGAGTCGAACCGCAGTCTTCGCCGCCGAGACTGCCGCTTTCATTATGACGGAAGCGGTTTTCGTCGATCAGGAAGAAGCTGACTTCCACGCCGAGCGAGGCCGCCCAGCTCTCAAGCAGGCTGCATTTTCGCTGCAGCAGCTGGCGCTCTTCGCTATCCAGCCAGGCCTGGTGACATACCCAGATATCCAGATCGGAAGAACAGCTCTGACCAACAGAGGAAGTACTGCCCATCGAGTAGACGCCGGTGATCGGCAGCTCGCCTTTCGGCGGCTCCTGGGTCTGCATGCCGCGATGCAGCTCCAGTTCTTCAAGATAGTGGCGTTGGGTTTCATCAGGCGTGTAGAGGCAAATGCCACGGGGAACGTTACCGTCAAGGTAACCCGGCATCAGCGGGTGATGATAATGTAGTAACGTTGGCAGTAGACTGTAAACCTGCTGGAAAGCGGGTCCCATGGCAGCAAGCGCGCGATCCACGCGCAGTTGGTTGATGGCATCCAGTCTCTGTTTCAGTGTCTCAATATAGAGGTACAAGACATATCGCCTGATGTTCAAAAACCCGTCGTACAATAGTACGGAGGATTTCAGTATTTCAACAAAAACCGTCACCATTTGTCGTCGGTGTGGTTGTGATGAGCTGCTGACGGACAAATGGTTTAAAACGTGATCAATCTAACACCTTGCTCATTGACCGTAAAGAAAGATGCGCTACATACAAGTGTAGCACCGTTTATTACCTGTAAATTCCTCACTACGCCTCCGGCAACCGCCACGCGCATGAAAGGTTAAAAAAGAGAAGGCCGGGGCCATCTCCCACATAAACCGTGAAAACTAACATCCGTAAGACAACAATGTTAGGATGGATAGTGGTCGACAATGACGGTAACAAGCATGTTAGACAAAGTTTTGAAAATTGCCACACGGCAAAGCCCGCTTGCGCTATGGCAGGCGCAGTATGTTAAAGCGCGCCTGGAACACGCGCATCCAGGACTGAACGTCGAGCTGGTGCCGATGGTTACGCGCGGTGATGTCATCCTTGATACGCCCCTAGCAAAGGTGGGCGGCAAGGGCTTATTTGTGAAAGAGTTAGAGCTCGCCATGCTCGAAGGGCGGGCCGATATCGCCGTCCATTCGATGAAAGATGTCCCGGTGGAATTCCCGGAGGGCCTGGGGTTGGTCACCATCTGCGAGCGCGACGATCCGCGCGACGCGTTTGTTTCCAATCACTATGCCTCAATTGACGAACTGCCGGCCGGCAGCGTCGTTGGCACGTCAAGTTTACGCCGTCAGTGCCAGCTGGCCGCCACCCGTCCAGACCTGGTGATCCGCTCTCTGCGCGGTAACGTCGGTACCCGGCTGAGTAAACTGGATAACGGTGAGTATGACGCCATTATCCTTGCCGCCGCCGGGTTGAAGCGCCTGAAACTGGAAGCGCGTATTCGCCAGCCGCTGTCGCCGGAGCAATCCCTGCCGGCCGTCGGCCAGGGCGCGGTGGGTATCGAATGCCGTCTTGACGATGCATGGACCCAGGCGCTGTTAGCGCCCCTCAACCATGCGGAAACCGCGGTACGCGTGCGCGCCGAACGGGCGATGAACACCCGCCTCGAAGGCGGTTGTCAGGTGCCAATTGGCAGCTATGCGGAACTCGTCAACGGCGAACTGTGGCTGCGGGCGCTGGTTGGCGCCCCGGATGGTTCGCAGATGGTACGCGGCGAACGGCGCGGGCCAGCAGAGCAGGCCGAAGCGCTCGGCATCTCGCTGGCGGAAGAGCTCCTGGATAACGGCGCCCGCGACATTCTCGCGGCAGTTTATGATGGAGAAGCCCCACGATGAGCATCCTGGTCACTCGTCCACTCCCGCAAGGGGAAGCGCTGGTCAGCCGTCTGCGGGCCATGGGACGCGTGGCCTGGAGCTTTCCGCTGATAGAATTTACGCCTGGCCGGGAGCTTCCCGTGCTGGGCAACCATCTTGCCCATCTGGGGTCCGACGACCTGCTGTTTGCGCTATCCCAGCATGCGGTGGAATTCGCCCATGCCCGTCTGCAGCAGCAAGGCCTGCCCTGGCCCACTTCTCCGCACTATTTTGCCATTGGTCGAACGACGGCGCTGGCCCTGCATACGGTCAGCGGGCAGCACATCCGTTACCCGTTAGATCGGGAAATTAGCGAAGTCTTGCTACAATTACCTGAATTACAAAACATTGCCGGGAAAAATGCGCTGATCCTACGCGGCAATGGTGGGCGGGAACTCTTAGGCGCCACGCTGGCTGAACGCGGCGCCAGGGTCACATTTTGTGAATGTTATCAACGTAGTGCAAAACATTACGATGGCGCAGAAGAAGCGATGCGCTGGCAGTCTCGCGGGGTCACCACGCTGGTGGTCACCAGCGGTGAGATGCTGCAGCAGCTGTGGTCGCTCATACCGCAATGGTATCGCGAACAGTGGCTCCTGCACTGCCGCCTTGTCGTTGTCAGCGAACGTCTGGCCCTTCAGGCCCGGGAACTGGGCTGGCAGGAGATTCAGGTTGCCGATAACGCTGACAACGATGCGCTGCTACGCGCATTACAATAACTCTCAACATTGGAAGCCATAATGACGGAACAACAAAATCAATCCGCCGTGGTTGAAGAGACCAGGGAGGCCGTGGAAACCACACCACAGCCAGAGAACAACGATAAGAAGAAGGCGGGTAACAAAACCAGCCTGGCGCTCAGCGCGATCGCTATCGCCATTGCGATAGCCGCTGGCATCGGCCTGTATGGCCTGAACAAACAGCAGGCCACGCGGCAAAACGCAACCACCGCTGAATTATCAGGCCAGCTTGCGGCACTGCAAAAAGCGCAGGAGAGCCAAAAGAGCGAACTGGAAGGCATTATCAAACAGCAGGCCGACCAGTTGAGTCAGGCCAAACACGAGCAGGAAACCCTGACCAAACAGCTTGATGAGTTGCAGCAGAAAGTCGCCGTGATTTCGGGCAGCGATGCCAAAACCTGGCTGCTGGCCCAGGCCGATTTCCTCGTCAAGCTGGCGGGACGTAAGCTGTGGAGCGATCAGGATGTCACTACCGCCGCCGCGCTGCTAAAAAGCGCCGACGCCAGCCTCGCCGACATGAATGACCCCAGCCTGATCGGCGCCCGCCGGGCGATCACCGACGACATCACCACCCTCTCCGCGGTAAGCCAGGTGGACTACGACGGCATGATCCTCAAGGTGAATCAGCTGGCGAACCAAATCGACAACCTGCGGCTGGCCGATAATAACGATGACGATTCGCCGATGGACTCTGATAGCGACGAGCTTTCCAGCTCTATCAGCGAATGGCGCGTCAATCTGCAGAAAAGCTGGCAGAACTTTATGGACAGCTTTATCACCGTGCGCCGCCGCGATGAAACCGCGGTCCCGCTGCTGGCGCCGAATCAGGATATCTATCTGCGGGAAAATATTCGCTCTCGCCTGCTGGTCGCCGCGCAGGCAGTGCCGCGCCATCAGGAAGAGACCTGGAAACAGTCGCTGGATAACGTCTCGACCTGGGTACGCGCCTATTACGATACTGATGACGCCACCACCAAAGCCTTCCTCGACGAGGTGGATAAGCTCAGTCAGCAAAGCATTACCATGACGGTGCCGGAAACGCTGCAGAGCCAGGCGTTGCTGGAAAAACTGATGCAGACCCGGGTGCGCAACCTGATGGCGCAGCCTGCCGTTACCGCGGGCGGCGCGCCCTCACCAGCCCCTGCTGCACCGGCCGCCCCTACTGCGCCGCAAGGAGAGTAACGCATGCTGAAAATTCTTCTACTCTTCGCGCTGTTGATCGCCGGGATCGTGCTTGGCCCGATGATCGCCGGGCATCAGGGCTACGTCCTGATCCAGACCGATAATTACAATATCGAGACCAGCGTCACCGGGCTGGTGATCATTCTGATCCTCGCCATGGTGGTGCTGTTCGCCATCGAATGGCTGCTGCGCCGCATTTTCCGCACCGGAGCGCATACGCGCGGCTGGTTTGTCGGCCGTAAACGCCGTCGCGCGCGTAAGCAAACCGAGCAGGCGCTACTCAAGCTGGCGGAAGGTGATTACCAGCAGGTTGAGAAGCTGATGGCGAAAAACGCCGATCACGCCGAACAGCCGGTGGTGAACTATCTGCTGGCGGCGGAAGCGGCCCAGCAGCGCGGCGATGAAGCGCGGGCCAACCAGCATCTGGAGCGCGCCACCGAGCTGGCGGGCGATGACCTGATCCCGGTGGAAATCACCCGCGTTCGCCTGCAGCTGGCACGTAATGAAAATCACGCCGCGCGCCATGGCATCGATAAGCTGCTGGAAATTACTCCGCGTCATCCTGAAGTGCTGCGCCTCGCCGAACAGGCATACACCCGCACCGGCGCCTGGCAGTCGCTGCTGGACATCATTCCGTCGATGGCGAAAGCTAACGTCGGCGATGAAGAGCACCGCGCTGCGCTGGAACAGCTGGCCTGGGTTGGCCTGATGGATAAAGCGCTGGCCGACGGCGGCAGCGAAGGGTTGCGCGAATGGTGGCGCAACCAGAGCCGTAAAACACGGGCGCTGGTGCCGCTGCAGGTGGCAATGGCCGAGCGCCTCATCGAGAGCGACGATCACGATACCGCGCAGCAAATTATCATTGATGGTCTGAAGAAACAGTATGATGACCGTCTGGTGATGCCGATCCCGCGTCTGAAGACCAATAACCCGGAACAGCTGGAGAAAGTGCTGCGCCAGCAGATCAAAGCCGTTGGCGACCGTCCGCTGCTGTGGAGTACCCTGGGCCAGTCACTGATGCGGCACGGCGAATGGCAGGAGGCCAGCATCGCCTTCCGCGCCGCGCTTAAGCAGCGTCCGGATGCCTTTGATTACGCCTGGCTGGCGGATGCCCTGGATCGCCTGCATCAGCCGGAAGAAGCCGCCGCTATGCGCCGCGATGGGCTGCTGCTGACGCTGCAGAATAATCCTCAGCCGTAACCTGCCATGGCTATCGCCTCCTGCGGGGCGATAGCCCTTCTCCCCCGCCTTCGCGTTGACGGATCCCTGAAAGAAAAAAACGCCTGCGCTGAAATCAGGGCAGGCGTTAAAACAGGTCTGTTTGACAACAAATTGGGTGCTTCACTCAACGTAATGTCCATGGTGTTTGATGAGGCATAAATGCGACATCTGTCAGTGGACGATAAGCACCGTAAGAACGGCTCTGCATCATTCCGGAGTTTATGAGGCACGAAGGCGAACATAAGAGATGGAATGAGCATCTACCCGGTTATTATCGCACAGGATCCGGGGAAATTGCATCTACCACAGTGATGAATTGAGAGTTTTCCTGACGCGTATTCTCAAGCAGAGAGGCGTTTTTTTATCAGCAAGATCAGGGGAATAAATAATGGCGGGCAGCGACAGAAAACAAAAAACCCCGCCGAAGCGGGGTTCAAAATTGGTCGGCGAGAGAGGATTCGAACCTCCGACCCACTGGTCCCAAACCAGTTGCGCTACCAAGCTGCGCTACTCGCCGAAATACTGCTTTTTGAATTTTTAGTTCAATTCGTTAAAGTCGTGGTGCGAGGGGGGGGACTTGAACCCCCACGTCCGTAAGAACACTAACACCTGAAGCTAGCGCGTCTACCAATTCCGCCACCTTCGCATTTCACAACTCTATCAAATAATGGGGTGGCTAATGGGATTCGAACCCACGACAACTGGAATCACAATCCAGGGCTCTACCAACTGAGCTATAGCCACCACTGCAAACCTTTTACGCGGTATTAAAACCACCGCAGCTCCAGCACCGGGTTAATGGTGCGCCCGACAGGATTCGAACCTGAGACCTCTGCCTCCGGAGGGCAGCGCTCTATCCAGCTGAGCTACGGGCGCTTAGCGCCGTTGCGGGGTCGGATAATACGGACTTCCTACCCCGCTGTCTAGTGCCTTTTAAAAGAAAATTATCGTTTGCTCATGCTTTGTTCGTTTTGACGGTTATTCAGCCGTATTATTGACTTGCCCCTGTCTTCCGAGGCCAAACACCTTATAAATCAGGGTGACGGCGGCCAGGAAAATAATGCCGACAAACAGCGACATCCGGGTTTCATCATTCAGACCCATCCCTACCAGCACACAGATCAGGAAGGCCATGGTGAAATAGTTGGCCCACGGGAACAGCAGCGAACGGAACGGATGGCTGGCGATTGCCGCCCGATGCACGCGACGGAAACGCAGCTGGCTAATCAGGATCACAAACCATGGCACCATCCCTGGCAACACGCTGGCGCTGTAGACATAGACAAACACCCGCTGCGGATTAGGAATGATGTAATTCAGGCAGGAGCCCACCAGCAGGATCAGAATCGACAGCGCCACGCCGACGGCCGGAACGCCGTTGCGCGATACCTTACCGATCGCCGCCGGCAGTTGGCGGTTCTTCGCCAGGGCGTACAGCATACGTCCACAGCTGTACATTCCGCTGTTGCAGCCGGAAAGCGCCGCCGTCAGCACCACGAAGTTGATAATTCCCGCCGCCGCGGTAATCCCGATTTTGGCAAACGTCAGTACGAACGGGCTGCCGTTGGAGCCGATTTGATCCCACGGGAAGATGGTGACGATAACGAAAATCGCGCCCACGTAGAAAATCAGGATCCGCCACAGCACTTTGCCCACCGCGCTGCGCAGGGTCACCTGCGGATTTTTCGCTTCACCTGCGGTAATGCCGATGAGCTCCACCCCCTGATAGGACGCGACCACGATACACAGCGCCGTCAGGAAGCCCTTCCAGCCGCCGGCGAAGAAACCGCCATGTTCGGTGAGATTACCAAAACCAATGGAGTGGCCGCCGTTGCCAAAGCCGAAGAAAATGACGCCCAGCCCGACGACGATCATCACGATAATGGTGGTGACTTTAATCATGGCGAACCAGAACTCGATTTCACCGTACAGCCGGACCGCCGCCAGGTTCGCCAGCGCCACCAGCCCCACGGCAATTAACGCCGGGATCCACTGCGCCATCTCCGGGAACCAGAACTGCACATAGACCCCGATGGCGGTAATCTCCGAGATCCCCACCGCCATCCACATAAACCAGTAGGACCACGCGGTCAGGTAGCCGAAGAAGGGGCTCATATAGCGATGCGCATACACCGCGAAGGAGCCAGTGACAGGCTCAAGGAACAGCATTTCGCCCATTGAGCGCATAATGAAAAAGACGAACAGGCCAGCGATAATGTACGCCAGCAGCACGGAAGGCCCGGCCCATTTCAACGTACTGGCCGCCCCCATAAACAACCCCACGCCAATCGTCCCGCCAAGGGCGATCAGTTCAATATGCCGGGCCTCCAGTCCACGCTGGAGCTCCGCTTTTTTCTCAGTCATATATCCTCTTGTGTTTGCCGTATTCCGGGTACTCCCGGTTATTGTTATTAACTGAAACCATAGCCTTGCCGACGCGCAGGTCTCCCCCGCGCGTATGAAGCCTGCGAATGGTTAATTAATTTTGCGGAAATGGCAAATAAAGTATCAGGCGAGTGAAGAGATTACACAGAATATGTATGCAAACTCGCCTGGTTGCAGTGGAATATCAGAGCTTGCCGGTATAATGCCAACGTAAATAGCGCAGCAGACGGAACTGTCTCTTGATGCGGCTCGGCTGCAAAAGCAGGCGATAGAACCACTCCAGCCCCAGATCCTGCCAGAACTTCGGCGCCCGATGGACGTGCCCAGTGAAGACATCGTAAGTGCCGCCGACGCCCATATACAGCGCGTGCGGATACAGGCGCCGGCAGTCGCGCATGAAGATCTCCTGGCGCGGCGACCCCATCGCGACGGTGACGATTTTCGCCCCGCTGTCGCGAATGCGTTCGAACAATGCCTGGCGCTGCTCAGGGGTAAAATAACCGTCCTGGCTGCCGACGATGTTCACCTGCCAGCGCTGACGCAGCCTGGACTCCGTTTGCGTCAGGACCTCAGGTTTACCACCAACCAAAAACACCGGTGTCCCTTCAGCGCCAGCGCGCTGCATTAACGCTTCCCAGAGATCGGCCCCGGCGACGCGGGATACCTGGGCCTGCGGGTATTTTTTGCGCAGCGAACGCACCACGCTGATGCCATCCGCATATTTAAACTCCGCCGCCTCAATCAGCGCCCGTACCTCCGGGTTATCTTCTACGGCCAGCATTTTCTCAGCATTAATGGCCACCAGCGTCCCCTCCCGGAGCGCGCCGTCGGCATACAAATAATCCAGAGCGTGCTGCATATCGCGCCAGCCTATGAGCTGCAGCCCTCTTAACAGATACAACGGCGCGGAAATGGTCCCAGTCATGTCTATCCTTCTCAGACTTGCGGTTGCGAAAGCGGTTTTACGCGCTTATGAATCAGTCCCACGCTATCCAGGAACCAGTACAGCAATTTCGCCGCCAGCAAGCAGATACCAAAGATCACGAGGAAAAACACCACGCGGGAGCCGAACGAATCCAGACCCTCGCGCGCCAGCACTATCATGTTGAAGATAGCGCCGAAACAGAAACTGTGCAGGATAGCCGCTTTGTAACGATTGCTCTCCCGGTTGCCCAGCTCATACAGCCAGTCGAACCATTTAATAATCAACCCTACCGCCACTGCGCCCAGCGGCACAAACCAGACGCCGCCCATCACCACCAGCGAGCCAATCAGCGTCGGCGAAATCGCCAGCCCCGAATGGTTGTTTAACACCTCCCAGGTGAAGTAGTTGGCGGTATTGAGCACCATCGTCGGACGACCGTGCCACATCCAGCTGGGGATGAAGACGTAGAAATCGCGGATCATCGGCGCCAGCCCCTGGAAATCGATCTTGTCGTAGTTCTGCAGCAGCAGCGCCAGGTTTTCCCACGGTGAGAAGGTGTCGCGCGTGAGATACAGGAAGGTATAAAACGCTTCATCGCCGCTGACGTTCATCCCGTAGCGCTTCAGCGCCAGCCAGAACATGCCGACAATACCCAGCACGCCCGCCGCCGCCAGCATCCACAAGCTGATCCAGCCGCGAATAATACCGATGAACAGAAAGATGGCGAAGGCGATGATGATATTGGCGCGGGTCCCGCCGACAATGGCGTAGGTCAGCAAACCAAAGGCCACGGTGCTGACGAGGAAGAAGATCCACGCCTTATAATCCTGGCGCAGAAAATAGACCACCAGCATCGCCGGAATAAAGAAGTAAAAGAAGCGCTTCAACGCCACGCCGGACACTTCAGCAGAAAAAATCTGGCTGTAGGAGTTGAGCTTAAACAGCAGAAAGCCGTTGTGAGCGAAGAAGATGCCGACGCACAGCAGCGCCAGCCCCATCAGTATGCCCCACGCCAGATGGGTTTCCACCCGATTCATGGTAAACAGCGGGCGATGCGCAACCTCGCGCGAGGCCGGGCGCAACCGCGTTTTATAGGTCACGTAGTAGATCGCGTAGAAGCACACCGCGATCAGCAGCGTCTGCAGCAAAATCTCCGGCGGCGCTACGCTGACGTCAAAGCGGAACACCAGAATACTGGTCAGCGGGAAGCCGAAGAAAAAGGTCAGCAGAAACAACAACGAGAAAAAGACGTTGAAGTTGAAGCGTACCCGACGGAACTCAAACCAGGTGGCGGTGGCGATAAACAGGGTCGACAGCAGCCAGACCACCAGCAGCCCGCTAAATTGCATTAACGTCATGCCTGCCCCTCCGCCGCTAACCGTAGCGCCCGCTGCCAGCCCGTCAGATAGTTCGGCCGGAAGAAGGCGATAGTAGATTTATCCACGCTCGCCAGCTGACGCTGCGCTTCACGCACCACGCTGACGTCCAGCGCGTCGCTGGTGAACAGCACCGGCACATGCTGCTCGGTCATATCCTGCCAGAACGGATTTTCGCGATTGAGCACGCAGGGAATACCCGCCTGAATCAGCAGACACAGGGTGCCGATCCCCTGCTGGCGGGCAAACAGAAAATAGCCCAGATCGCAGCGGCGCAGCAGCGCCAGATAATCATTAAATTCAAGCTTCTCGCTGAGGATCTGCAGATGCGCACGGCTAAACAGCGCCGCCCCCGCCTCGCGAACCTCGTTGATATAGGCGTCGTTATTCGCCGGATAACCCATCGGCACGATGACATTCACCGTATCGCCAAACTGCTGATGGATAGCCTTCAGCGCGGCAATATGTTCATTGCTGCGATCCCCGGAGTTGCCGACCAGAATAGTCAGGGTATCACCGCGCGGGGCGTTATCGGCCAGGGTATTCAGCGCCGGATCCATACGGGTCGGGAAGTAGAGCAGCTCACCCGGCACACGCGGATGGCGGTTAGCGAACCAGCTGAGATCGCCGCGGGTGGCGAAAACGCGCCCTACTCGCCCCTGCGCCATGCGGCGTAGCGGATAGAACAGGCGAAACTTCAGGCTGGCAGAGTTTTCATACAGATCTGCCCCCCAGATATGCCAGTTAAACTGTGACGGGCGGATGCCGCCGCTCAACAGCGCCAGCCACAGCCCGGTATTAAACTGGCCGTGGAAGAAAAAGCGCTGCTGGCGGTTGGCTTTCGCGGTGGCAATCACTGCCTGCGCCAGCGCTTTCTTTCCTCGATAGCAGGTGATGTCCAGTGCCGGATATCCATCACGCACGCTAGCCTCATCACCGACGACCAAAAATCTCCGCGCCTGCGGGTCGGCGGCCAGTTCGTCGTTAAAGAACCGCAGTACGGTCTGGTTGTGGTGCGGGATATCCGATCCCAGTACATGTATCAGTGCTGTCATGCCCGTTTACGCCAGAGTAAAAACACGCCACTACAAAGGGCGAAATAAACAATATACGTGGCCATATACGCCTGCGCCGCGCCAATTGCGCCGTGCGCCGGAATAAGCCAGTGTGAGAATGCGGTCAGCAGCGTGAACTGGCTGATTTCCGTCAGAATATAAAAACGCAGTGACGCTTTGGCGATCACCAGATAGCCGTAAACGTAGGCGCCCACTTTTAAGACGTCGCCCACCAGTTGCCAGGCGAACAGGTCACGCATCGCGGTAAAGCGATCGGAAAACAGCAGCCAGATGGCAAAATCGCGCAGCAGCCAGACCGTCAGGCTTGCCGCCGCCACCGCCGGCAGAACGAATTTCAGCGATTTGGCAATCTCGCGGGTGATATCTGTTTTGGCGCTCAGCCGCGACAGCGTCGGCAGCAGATAGACGCTAAACGAGGCGGTAATAAACTGCAGGTAGGCATCGGAAATGCTGCTCACCCCCTGCCAAATCCCGACCGCCTCCCAGCCGTAATGCGTCGCCAGCAGATTACGCATCATCACATAGGCCACCGGCAGCGTCACCGAGGTTATGAGCGCCATCAGGGTAAATTTCGATAGCTGTCCCGCCAGACTGTTATCCCAGCGCGGGCGCAGGGCGCTCAGCGGTATATTACCCCGCCGCCAGAGCATGATGCCCGCCGGGATCACCACCAGCGCCGGCACTAACGCCAACCCCAACAGCGCCCCCTGGTAACCCCCGAAGTAGTAACAGGCATAATAGGCCGCGACGCCAATCAGGCTCCCGGCAATCAGCGAGAAGGCGTTACCCGCCGCATCGCGAAAGCCTTTCATCAGCGCCAGCAGGAAGTTCGCCCAGGCGATCCCCATCTGCACCAGCGCCACCAGGCGTACCAGCCCCTGATAGTGCGTATGGCCGAACAGCCCCTGGCTTATCGGCGCCGCCGCCAGTAAAAACACCAGCGCCAGCAGCGTGGAAAAGCCAAGCACCATAGCCGACGAGGTACCCACCACCTGTTTCAGACGTGGGGGATCGTCGTGATGCTGAGCCACCAGCTTCGTGACGCCATTAAATATCCCGGCACCCGCCAGCACGCCGAGCACGGTGACCAGCTGCCGGAAGTTACCGGCCTGGCCAACGCCCGCCGGCCCAAACGAGACGGCCAGCAGCTTGACGACCAGCAGACCGGCGCCAATTTTGACCAGCGTCGATGCCGCCGTCCACAGTGAGGCTTTTGCTAACGACATATCAGGAGAAATAGCTCAGCAGCGAGTTAATCACCGTCCGCTGGTTCACCAGAGAGAGATTGTAAAACAGCGGCAGGCGCACCAGGCGCTCGCTCTCCTGGGTGGTGTAGCGGTCTTCACCGTGGAACTCGCCGAAGTGTTCTCCGGCCGGGCAGCTGTGCAACGGAATATAATGGAATACCGCGAGGATCTCCGCCTCTTTCAGCCAGGCGATCAGCCTGCTGCGATCCTCGATATCACGCAGCTTAATGTAGAACATGTGCGCATTTTGCCCACAGTCGGCCGGAACCGTCGGCAGTTCGATACGCCCCGCACGCGCCAGCGGCAGCAGCGCATCGTGATAGTTCTGCCACAGCGCCAGGCGCTGCTGGTTGATCCGCTCCGCCGCTTCCAGCTGCGCCCACAGATAGGCGGCCTGCAGGTCGGACATCAGATAGCTGGAGCCAATATCGCGCCAGGTATATTTATCCACCAGACCGCGAAAGAACTGGCTGCGGTTGGTACCTTTTTCACGAATGATCTCCGCGCGTTCCACCAGTGTGCGATCGTTGATAAGCGTCGCCCCGCCCTCACCGCCGGCGGTGTAGTTTTTGGTTTCATGGAAGCTGAAGCAGCCGATATGGCCGATGGTGCCCAGCGCGCGCCCCTTGTAGGTGGACATCACCCCCTGCGCGGCGTCTTCCACCACAAACAGATTGTATTTGTCGGCAATGGCCATGATGGTGTCCATCTCGCAGGCTACGCCGGCATAGTGCACCGGGACAATCGCCCGGGTTTTATCGGTGATGGCGGCTTCGATAAGCGTTTCATCGATATTCATCGTATCGCGGCGGATATCAACGAAGACGATTTTCGCCCCACGCAGCACAAAGGCGTTGGCGGTAGAGACAAAGGTATAGCTGGGCATAATCACTTCGTCGCCCGGCTGGATATCCAGCAGCAGCGCGGCCATCTCCAGCGAAGCCGTGCAGGAAGGCGTCAGCAGCGCTTTTGCCGTGCCAAATCGCTGCTCCATCCACTGCTGGCAGCGGCGCGTAAAACCGCCGTCGCCGCACAGCTTGCCGCTGTTCATCGCAGACTGCATGTAATCAAGCTCGGTTCCAACCACCGGCGGCGAGTTAAATGGGATCATGGGGTCACCTGTATAGCCAGTAGGCGGTGCTTTCCACGTTAGCACCGCTGAGAATATAACGTTTAAGCGCGGCGGTGTTGCCCATCTGGGTCGCCACCCGCAGTGTAGAAAGTCCGCGCGAGGCAGCCCAGTGCTGCGCCGCCTGCATCAGTTGCGCCCCGGCGCCGCGCCCGGCCAGCAGGCCAATACGCGCCTCGGTCGCGTTGAGCTGGCGCAGAGAGACAAAGGCGCGAATATCGCCCTCAGGATGGCGGTAAATCAGACATTGATGATCGAAGGTGCCGCGCACCGCATTTTCAATCCACTGGGCATAGAAGCGGCCGCTGGCATCGGCGGCGTACCAGGGCGCGCGAAAGCGGCTCATGGCAAAGGCCTGTGCCGCCAGCTCGCGCAGCGGCGCAATATCCGCTTCCACGGCGACGTCGGCGCCCGCATCAGCAGGGTTGCCCACCGGTAGCGCCAGATCGACTTCGCCTTCCACCAGCTGAAAACCCAGCTGCTGTAGCGCGTCCAGCCGGACGGTGTCGCTGGCGGCCACCTTCGCCTGCACCCGCGACCACCCCGCCAGCGCCTCAGGCGTCAGCCGCGGCGCACGTTCATCAAAGTGAACGATGGCGCTGTTAACAGCAAAGAAGCGGTTCTCCCACTCCAGGGGATCAATACTGGCGCGGACGGGCACGGAGCAGATCCAGCAGGTATTGGCCGTAGCCGGTTTTTTCCAGCCGCTTCGCGGCGCGTTTGACGCCATCATCGTCCAGCCAGCCGTTACGCCAGCCGATCTCTTCCAGACAGGCGATTTTAAAGCCCTGGCGCTTCTCGACGGTCTGCACGAACATGCTGGCCTCGATCAGGCTATCGTGCGTGCCGGTGTCCAGCCAGGCAAAACCGCGCCCGAGGAGCTCGACGGTCAATTCGCCATCCTCAAGGTACATCTGGTTGATGGAGGTGATTTCCAGCTCGCCGCGCTCGGACGGCTTGACCCGTTTGGCATACTCCGTCACCTTGCCATCGTAGAAATAGAGACCGGTGACCGCCCAGTTCGACTTCGGCTGCTTCGGCTTCTCTTCCAGCGACAGCGCGCGGAAGTTGTCATCAAACTCCACCACGCCAAAGCGCTCAGGATCCATCACCTGATAGCCAAAAATCGTCGCCCCTTCCGTGCGAGCAGCCACGCTGCGCAGCTTCGGGCTAAAGCTCTGGCCGAAGAAAATATTGTCGCCTAGCACCAGACATGCCGGTTCGCCGTTAAGAAAGGCTTCGCCGATGATAAACGCCTGGGCTAAACCATCCGGCGTCGGCTGTACGGCATAGTGCAGCGCAATGCCAAACTCTGAGCCATCGCCGAGCAGGCGCTGGAAATCACGTAGGTCGTCCGGCGTGGTGATGATCAGGATCTCACGTATCCCGGCCAGCATTAATACCGACAGCGGGTAGTAGATCATCGGCTTGTCGTAGATCGGCAACAACTGCTTCGATACGCCGCGGGTGATGGGATGCAGTCGCGTTCCGGAACCGCCCGCCAGAATAATACCTTTCATCATTCCCCCCAGAGATGATTAGCCTTGCAGCCCAAGACGCTCGCCCTGATAGCTTCCATCCTGAACCTGGCGCCACCAGCTCTCGTTCGCCAGATACCACGCCACGGTCTTACGCATACCGGAAGTAAAGGTCTCTGCCGGCGTCCAGCCCAGCTCGCGGGCAATCTTCGAGGCATCAATGGCATAGCGCAGATCGTGGCCAGGACGATCGGCTACGAAGGTGATCAGATCGCGATAGTGCGCCACGCTTTGCGGTTTATGCGGCGCCAGCTCTTCCAGCAGCTGACAAATGGTTTCCACCACCTCGATATTTTTACGTTCGTTATGACCGCCGATATTGTAAGTTTCGCCCGGTTCGCCGCGGGTCGCCACCAGATACAGCGCTCTGGCGTGATCTTCCACGTACAGCCAGTCGCGGATCTGCTGCCCATTGCCATACACCGGCAGCGGCTTGCCCGCCAGCGCATTGAGGATCGTCAGCGGGATCAGCTTCTCGGGGAAGTGATACGGGCCGTAGTTATTGGAGCAATTGGTGATAAGCGTCGGCAGGCCATAGGTCCGCAGCCAGGCGCGCACCAGGTGGTCGCTGCTGGCTTTCGAGGCCGAATAGGGGCTGCTTGGCGCATAGGGCGTGGTCTCGGTAAAGAAATCCTCGCTGCCGTGCAGATCGCCATACACTTCGTCGGTCGAGATATGGTGAAAACGGAACGCCGATTTTTTCTCCGTGGCCAGGGTATTCCACCAGCTGCGGGCCGCCTCCAGTAGCGTATAGGTGCCTACGATATTGGTTTCGATAAACGCCGCCGGGCCGTCAATCGAACGATCGACGTGGCTTTCCGCCGCCAGGTGCATCACCGTATCTGGTTGATGCTGACGGAAAATACGGTCCAGCTCGCCGCGGTCGCAGATATCCACCTGTTCAAAGGCGAAACGCGCATCCTGCGCCACTGGCGCCAGCGACATTAAATTGCCGGCATAGGTCAGTTTATCCACCACCACTACGCGATCGGCGGTGTGCTGGATAATCTCCCGCACCACCGCCGAACCAATAAAGCCCGCGCCGCCGGTGACCAGAATGGTTCTCACCGCCACACTCCTTTGGTGTCGATGATATACGCCTGGGTGACGCTATCGCCGCTAACGGCTTTAAATTCATTATGATCGACCAGCATCACCAGCACATCGGCGCTGGCCAGCGCCGCATCGAGGGTCGCCAGCGTACACAGTCCATCAAGTTTCTTCGGCAGCACGTGAATGTTGGGCTCAACCACCTGCGTCGTGCCGCTGTGCCAGCGGGCAATCTGCGAGGCAATTTCCATCGCCGGGCTTTCGCGCAGGTCGTCAATATTCGGCTTAAAGGCGAGGCCAAAACAGGCGATCGTCAGTTCGCTGGCCCGTTTGTTGGTGGCAGTCAGGCAGTCCGCGACCTGCGCTTTCACCTGTTCGATAACCCATTCCGGCTTATGGTCGTTGACCTCGCGAGCGGTGCGGATCAGACGCGCCTGCTGCGGGTTTTGCGCCACGATAAACCACGGGTCGACGGCGATGCAGTGGCCGCCGACGCCCGGGCCCGGCTGCAGGATATTGACGCGCGGATGGCGGTTTGCCAGGCGGATCAGCTCCCAGACGTTAATGCCCTGGTCGGCGCAAATCAGCGACAGTTCGTTGGCAAAGGCGATGTTGACGTCGCGGAAGCTGTTTTCCGTCAGCTTACACATCTCGGCGGTACGCGAGTTGGTCACCACGCATTCGCCTTCGAGGAAGATTTTATACAGCTCGCTGGCGCGCGCCGAGCAGACCGGCGACATGCCGCCGATAACGCGATCGTTTTTAATCAGCTCGACCATCACCTGACCGGGCAATACCCGCTCCGGGCAGTAGGCGATATTCACGTCAGCGGCGTCGCCCGCCTGCTGAGGGAAGCTGAGGTCCGGGCGCATCTCCGCCAGCCAGCCGGCCATCTGCTCAGTCGAACCCACCGGCGAGGTGGACTCCAGGATCACCAGTGACCCTTTCTTTAACGTCGGCGCAATGGATTTAGCGGCCGACTCGACAAACACCATATCCGGCTCGTGGCGATCTTTAAACGGCGTCGGCACGGCAATCAGGTAGGCATCCGCCTCCACCGGGGTGGTGGTGGCGCTTAAATAACCCTGTTCGACCGCGGTCTTCACCACGCTCGCCAGATCCGGCTCCACGATATGAATCTCTCCACGGTTAATGGTCTCCACGGCATGTTGATTAACATCAACGCCGACCACCCGCTTCTGCCGGGAGGCGAACGCGGCAGCGGTTGGCAGCCCGATATAGCCAAGGCCAATCACTGAAATGGTAGAAAAACTCATAACGTTACCTGATTATTTTTAAGTGCAGACAAAATTCGACGACATGCTTCACCATCGCCATAGGGATTATGCGCGCGGCTCATCGCCTGGTATGCGGCATCATCCTGCAGCAGTCGCGTGACTTCCGCCACGATGCGCTGGCTGTCGGTGCCGACCAGGCACACGGTGCCAGCGGCCACCGCTTCCGGACGTTCGGTCATATCGCGCATGACCAGTACCGGTTTCCCGAGAGAAGGGGCCTCTTCCTGAATGCCGCCGGAATCGGTCAGGATCAGCCAGGCCCGATCCATCAGCCAGACGAACGGCAGGTAGTCCTGCGGTTCAATCAACATCACATTGTCAATATGACCGAGAATACGATTCACCGGCTCGCTGACGTTAGGATTCAGGTGAACCGGATAGACAATCTGCACCTCAGGGTGGGTATGGGCTATCTCCGCCAGCGCCTGGCAGATCTGTTCAAAGCCGAGCCCAAAGCTTTCCCGCCGGTGGCCGGTAACCAGAATCATCTTTTTACCGTGGCTAATGAAAGGATAGCGCTGCAGCAGGGTCTCCCGTAGCGCTTCATCACCCAGAACCCGATCCCGCACCCAGAACAGGGCGTCAATGACCGTATTCCCGGTGACCGTGATGCGACTGTCGGCAATATTTTCCCGTAGCAGGTTCTGCCGCGAGGTTTCCGTGGGGGCGAAATGGTATGTCGCCAGATGGCCGGTCAACGTACGGTTGCCTTCTTCCGGCCACGGCGAACTTAAATCGCCAGTGCGCAGGCCGGCCTCTACGTGGCCCACCGGTATCCGCTGATAAAACGCCGCCAGGCTCGCCGCCATGGTGGTCGTGGTATCGCCATGCACCAGCACCACGTCGGGTTTAAACGACTCCAGCACCGGCTTCAGCCCCTCAAGGATGCGACAGGTGATCTCGGTCAGCCCCTGCCCCGGCTTCATGATGTTGAGATCGTAGTCCGGGACAATAGAGAAAAGTTTCAACACCTGATCGAGCATCTCCCGATGCTGCGCGGTCACGCATACTTTCGCCTCAAAATGAGGATCCTTTGCCAGCGCATGGACCAGAGGCGCCATCTTGATGGCTTCCGGCCTCGTGCCAAATACAGTTAGTACTTTCACATCGATTCTCTTCGATTAGGCGATGAAGGTCATCTGCCCTTCACCACAGGCCGCAATCACAGGACACGACGACGTGATAACGCCACGCCTGCGCCGATGAGCGCACCCACAATCCCCCACATCACCATCAGAAATACACGGCGCGGGCTATCGCGTTTTACAGGTTCTTCCGGCGTCCGCAAATACCGGTAAGTCTGAAAACGCGGATCTAACGTTGGACCGACGTTCAACGTGCTCAGCATGGCGCGGTTCTGGTCGTAATCGAGGTCATATTCCGGCCCGACGGCCTGCAGGTTTTCCAGCCTGGCCTGCAGCATCGGCCTGCCCAATAAAAATAGCTCTGAATCCGGCAACTGATCGGCAGGAACATCCGTTTCGCTGCGTGAAATATTGTGCTGCTGGGCCACCTTCAGCGCCTGCTCCACGCTGTGCGTCCGACGGTTGAAGATGGCCTCGGCCACCTCTTCCTGGCGCTTCACCTGCGCTTTCATTTGCACGGTCCGCGCCGCCCAGGCGCCTTTGAGTTCGTCATTAAGATGGCCTGCCGCCCGCTGGCTGGCGAAAGCCACATACTGACGCAACAGATTATTGGCATCCTGCCCGGTCTCGGCGGTCAGTTTGACGCTGTCGTTAATGCTCTTGGCCGCATCGCCTGGCATAAACTGGATATTATTAATCAGGTCATCCAGCATCGCCGCATCCGCGCGGGCATTACCCGACTGACGCTGCTTGTAGTAGTCCGTTTGTAGCCAGAAATCGCGCCGGGTATCCCAGGAGGCCAGCTGCATGATGAACTCTTTATACGCTTCATCCATGGCGGAAGGCTGATCGACCGAGGCAAGGTCGGCTTTAATGTCCAGATTGCGTAAGAACTGCTGCTGGGAATAGTACCCCCCCAACATATTGACAGTAGGCCGATCGGTGATCGCCGTGGCGCTCCACTCCTGGCGAGCAAAAAAGGTATATACCAGCACGATGGCGGCGAAGAGTACGGCGCCGCCGACTATCCAGCCTTTTCCTGCCCATAAAGCGCGAAACAGCCCGCGAATATCCAGCTCGTTCTCAACGTTCACTGCTTGTGCTCCCGGTAATGGTTGAGTCATCACATCCCCAGCTTTACTTGGTTAGTTTCGGATTATTGCCGCTGTGTCGCCGAATTCTGCGTCTGATGCGCTTAACCAGGCGCGCCACTTTCCAGGCGCGCTTAATACAGTAGCCATAAAGGAAGAAGGCTACCAAAAAGAGAATTAACATCACCCATTCCGGCACAATGCGGGTGTATTCCGCCGCGACGCCAACCAGCGCCAGCAGGGCGGCGGCCAGGGTAATCAGGACGAACGCCTGACGGGAAGTAAAGCCGGCGCGCATGATCAAATGATGAATATGCTGACGGTCCGGAGAGAAAGGACTCATGCCTTTGCGCAGGCGGCGATACATAATCGCCACCATGTCCATCAACGGGATAGCGATAATCCACAGCGCGGTCACCGGGCTAATGGGATGTGTTTTACCTTGCGTGGTTTCCAGCAGGATCCAGATAATGGTGAAGCCAATCATCGTGCTGCCGGCGTCACCCATAAAGACTTTATAGCGGCGGCCGAGGGCGCCAAGATTGAGAAGAATATAGGGCAGAATGGCGGCGATCATCGCGAAACACCACATCGCCAGGCTGTACTGACCATCAAACCAGAGGATGATCCCAGTCGCCGCAAAGGAGACCGATGACAGACCGCCGAGCAGGCCGTCGATCCCGTCGACCATGTTAAACGCATTGATGGCGGCCCACACGGCAAACAGCGTCAGGAAGAAGCCGAAAGGCCCCAGCACCAGCTCCCACGAGCCAAAAATAAAGCCGAGACTACTCAGATGCAGATTCCCTGCCATCATCATAATCACGGCGATCGCAGCCTGTATGACTGCGCGAATTTTCACGCTGATATCGAAGCGATCGTCAAGCGCGCCAACCAGCACCAATACCCCCGCGCAGGCCAGATACAGCGAGGCGTGAGGAATATAATAATCGGCGATGGCGAAAGTAAAACAGATGCCTGCATAAACTGAGATACCACCGACCAACGGAATCAACCCCTGATGCCGTTTGCGATAGTTTGGTTTATCCACCAACCCGATCTTTTTTGCCACTTTCCGCGCGACAAAAATAAAGAGGGTCGTGAATAAGAAAATACTGATTAATTCAGTAATAGCAGTGAGTAAATTCACAACGCATGTGCTCTCAGCATAGTTAATCCGGGAAGTATAGCGATGATGCCCCAACTCCAGAAGGGGAAAAGCAGAACATTACAAATTTATTGTATAGATTTTAGTCTGTTAAAGCTGTCTCCGCCTGCTATCCGGCGCCATTATACGACAACTTTCGTCCCGCTTTCTCTGTCTCTGGATCATACAAACCCAAAAATGAAAACGCCACGCAAAGGCGTGGCGTTTTTGGCTTTTTTTACCTTACGAGCGCTTCATCATATCGAAGAAGTCATCATTCGTCTTGGTCATCGCCAGCTTGTTAATGAGGAATTCCATTGCATCGATCTCACCCATCGGATGAATAATTTTGCGCAGGATCCACATTTTCTGCAGCTCTTCCTGAGTGGTGAGCAGTTCTTCTTTACGGGTACCGGAACGGTTGTAATCGATAGCCGGGAAGACGCGTTTTTCGGCAATCTTACGAGAGAGGTGCAGCTCCATGTTACCGGTGCCTTTAAACTCTTCGTAGATCACTTCGTCCATTTTGGAGCCGGTGTCGATCAGCGCCGTGGCGATGATGGTCAGGCTGCCGCCCTCTTCGACGTTACGTGCCGCACCGAAGAAACGCTTCGGACGGTGCAGGGCGTTGGCGTCCACACCACCTGTCAGGACTTTACCAGAAGCCGGTACCACGGTGTTGTAGGCTCGCGCCAGACGAGTAATGGAGTCGAGCAGGATGATAACGTCTTTCTTGTGTTCAACCAGACGTTTTGCTTTCTCGATAACCATCTCGGCAACCTGCACGTGGCGGGATGCCGGCTCGTCAAAGGTGGAAGCAACCACTTCACCTTTCACCAGACGCTGCATCTCGGTCACTTCTTCCGGACGTTCGTCGATCAGCAGCACCATCAGCACGCAGTCCGGGTGGTTGTAAGCGATGCTCTGCGCGATGTTCTGCAGCAGCATCGTTTTACCGGCTTTCGGCGGCGCGACAATCAGACCACGCTGGCCGCGGCCAATCGGGGAGGCCAGATCCAGTACGCGAGCGGTTAAGTCTTCGGTAGAACCGTTACCACGTTCCATACGCAGGCGAGAATTCGCGTGCAGCGGCGTTAAGTTCTCGAACAGGATCTTGTTACGCGCGTTTTCCGGCTTGTCGTAGTTAACTTCGTTAACTTTCAACAGTGCAAAGTAACGCTCACCCTCTTTCGGAGGACGAATCTTACCGGAAATGGTGTCACCAGTGCGAAGGTTGAAACGGCGGATTTGGCTGGGGGATACGTAGATGTCGTCAGGGCCGGCGAGGTAGGAGCTGTCTGCGGAGCGGAGGAATCCAAATCCATCCTGCAGTATCTCCAGTACGCCGTCGCCAAAGATATCTTCGCCACTCTTCGAATGCTGCTTGAGGATGGCAAAAATAATATCCTGCTTACGCATACGGGCCAGGTTTTCCAGCCCCATATTTTCGCCGAGAGTAATCAGCTCAGAAACCGGCGTATTCTTTAATTCGGTAAGATTCATAGTGGTGTGGGTTCTTAAACTCGGGGTAAATCTCGAACTTAATGTTGTGAATGGTATGGCAGGAACATCCATGCCTGTTAGCGGCTTCATCTCGTGTCTGTACGTTGCCTGGTCACAGGAAAGAACGCAGAACTGAAACGACAAGACGGAATGAGTGATAAGCCCGGAATTATTAGCCTCACGCGCATCGTCTGCGGGACGCTTTGGGTAAAACAAGATTCAAACAATAGGTATGTTTAAAACGAAGTCTGTGGATTAACTTAGCACGACTCCTGCCGGGCGTCCAGAGTTCCGCAAAAAATAGGAATCTGGACGCCGGACCAGCAATTCGCTTACGCCAGGTTGGCGTCGAGGAACTCTTTCAGCTGACCCTTGGACAGTGCGCCAACTTTAGTGGCCGCCACTTCGCCGTTTTTGAACAGCAGCAGGGTTGGGATACCGCGAATGCCGTATTTCGGCGCGGTGCCCGGGTTCTGGTCGATGTTCAGCTTAGCTACGGTCAGTTTGCCCTGATACTCTTCAGCGATCTCATCCAGAATCGGGGCGATCATTTTGCACGGACCGCACCACTCTGCCCAGAAATCGACGAGGGTTAGCCCGTCAGCCTTGAGTACGTCCGTGTCAAAACTGTCGTCAGTCAGGTGAATAATTTTATCGCTCATATTTAACTCCACAGGAATAAGCCTGGTGTGTTGGTGTCGTAGCCATCAACGACGTGCTGCGGCTACGTTATGCACGCTATTCTTCAGGATACCTCAATTCTCTGGGCTGCCAACTGGCGCAATCCATCATGGACTCGCCTGTTGACGCCAGGGTGCCCGAACGCGAACTGCATGCTGCAGATTTATCGCTCCCGACTCGCTTAGTAGTCTAAGCTATCCTGGATTCGTTCAGTTACCGTAGACGTACCTTGAATAATTTCGTACACCGCCAACGAAAGGTTGACGTTATTTCAACGGATACGCTTTCTTAATGCAATAGTTAGCTGATATTCTACCACACTATGAGCAAAACACATTTAACAGAACAGAAGTTTTCCGACTTCGCCCTGCACCCGGCAGTCATTGAAGCCCTTGAAAAGAAAGGGTTTCATAATTGCACACCCATTCAGGCCCTCGCCCTTCCGCTGACGCTGGAAGGCCGCGATGTCGCCGGGCAGGCGCAAACCGGTACCGGTAAAACGATGGCGTTCCTGACGTCAACGTTTCATTATCTTCTCTCTCACCCGGCTATCGCCGATCGCCAGGTTAACCAACCGCGCGCGCTAATTATGGCACCAACGCGTGAACTGGCGGTACAGATCCACGCGGATGCTGAACCGCTGGCGCAGGCCACCGGTCTGAAGCTGGGTCTGGCTTACGGCGGCGACGGCTACGACAAGCAGCTGAAAGTGCTGGAAAGCGGTGTCGATATTCTGATCGGTACCACTGGTCGTCTGATCGATTACGCGAAACAGAACCACATTAACCTCGGCGCCATTCAGGTCGTCGTACTGGACGAAGCCGATCGCATGTACGATCTCGGCTTTATTAAAGATATCCGTTGGCTGTTCCGCCGCATGCCGCCGGCGACGCAGCGCCTGAACATGCTGTTCTCCGCGACTCTTTCTTATCGCGTTCGCGAACTGGCGTTCGAGCAGATGAACAACGCCGAATATGTCGAAGTGGAACCGGAACAGAAAACGGGCCACCGTATTAAAGAAGAGCTGTTCTACCCTTCCAACGAAGAAAAAATGCGCCTGCTGCAGACGCTGCTGGAAGAAGAGTGGCCCGATCGCGCCATCATCTTCGCCAACACCAAGCACCGTTGTGAAGATATCTGGGGTCATCTCGCCGCTGACGGCCATCGTGTAGGTCTGCTGACCGGCGACGTGGCGCAGAAAAAGCGTCTGCGTATTCTCGACGAATTTACTCGTGGCGATCTCGATATTCTGGTCGCAACTGACGTTGCTGCGCGCGGCTTACATATTCCGGCCGTGACCCACGTCTTTAACTACGATCTGCCGGACGACTGCGAAGATTACGTTCACCGCATCGGCCGCACCGGCCGCGCTGGCGCCAGCGGCAACTCTATCAGCCTCGCCTGCGAAGAGTACGCGCTGAACCTGCCGGCAATCGAAACCTATATTGGTCACTCGATCCCGGTCAGTAAGTACAACCCGGACGCGCTGATGACCGACCTGCCTAAGCCGCTGCGTCTGACCCGTGCGCGCCCAGGCAACGGCCCGCGCCGCAACGGTCCACCGCGCAATCGTCGTCGTTCAGGTTAAGAAATCTATGCCATACGCTCAATCATTCAGAATCAGCCAGGGCGACCTTCCTCTGGCAACCCGCTCAGTGATGTGGACCGGGCTTAAGCGCTCCGCCAACCAGGGAGCCTTCTGAACGATGAAGAGTATGAGCTCCACCTCGCTGTATGCCGCCATTGATTTGGGTTCCAATAGTTTCCATATGTTGGTGGTGCGCGAGGTGGCGGGCAGCATCCAGACGCTGAGCCGTATTAAGCGTAAGGTTCGTCTGGCCGCCGGTCTGAATAGCGACAACACGCTCTCCGCGGAAGCGATGGAGCGCGGCTGGCAGTGCTTACGCCTGTTTGCCGAACGCCTGCAGGATATTCCGCCGACGCAAATCCGCGTCGTGGCCACCGCCACGCTACGTCTTGCCGTCAATGCAGAGGAGTTTCTGGCGAAAGCGCAAGAGATCCTCGGCACGCCAGTGCAGGTGATCAGCGGCGAAGAAGAAGCGCGCCTGATTTACCAGGGTGTCGCCCACACCACCGGCGGCGCCGATCAGCGTCTGGTGGTCGATATCGGCGGCGCCAGCACCGAACTGGTGACCGGCACCGGCGCGCAAACGACCTCGCTGTTCAGTCTGTCGATGGGCTGTGTGACCTGGCTTGAACGCTATTTTGCCGACCGTAGCCTGACGAAAGAGAATTTCGATCTCGCCGAAGCGGCCGCGCGCGAGGTGTTATTACCCATCGCCGATGTGCTGCGCTATCACGGATGGAAAGTGTGCGTCGGCGCTTCCGGCACCGTTCAGGCGCTGCAGGAAATTATGATGGCGCAGGGGATGGATGAACGCATCACCCTCGCTAAACTCCAGCAGCTTAAACAGCGCGCCATCCAGTGCGGACGTCTGGAAGAGCTGGAGATCGAAGGCTTAACCCTTGAGCGGGCGCTGGTGTTCCCGAGCGGGCTGGCGATCCTGATCGCTATCTTCAGCGAACTGAATATTCAGTGTATGACCCTGGCAGGCGGCGCGTTACGCGAAGGTCTGGTATACGGCATGCTGCATCTCTCTGTCGAACAGGACATCCGCAGCCGCACCCTGCGCAATATTCAGCGCCGTTTTATGATCGACACCGAGCAGGCCCAGCGCGTCGCCAGTCTGGCCAGCCATCTGCTCAGTCAGCTGGATGGCAGCTGGGAGCTGGACCCGCTGAGCCGCGATTTACTCCTCAGCGCCTGCTCGCTGCATGAAATTGGGCTGAGTGTGGATTTCAAGCGCGCGCCGCAGCACGCGGCTTATCTGGTCAATAACCTCGACCTGCCCGGCTTTACCCCGGCGCAGAAGAAGTTGATTGCCACGCTGCTCCTGAATCAGACCAACGCCATCGACCTGTCTTCGCTTCATCAGCAGAATGCGGTCCCGCCGCGAGTGGCCGAACATCTGTGTCGCCTGCTGCGACTGGCGATCCTGTTTGCCAGCCGGCGGCGCGACGATTTGTTGCCGGCCATTCAGTTGGCCGCTCACGACGACCAGTTAACGCTGACGCTGCCGGAGAACTGGCTGGCTGAACATCCGCTTGGCCGGGAAATGGTCGATCAGGAGTGTCAATGGCAAAGCTACGTCCACTGGACGCTACGGGTCACCAGCGGCGATACGCCAAGATAATATCCAGCCAGGAGGGCGGATGCGGGAAGAACTGGATTTCAAATCGCTACGCTTTTTCTCCGCGCTCTACCGGCTAGGCAATGTCTCCCCGGCGGCTGACGCGCTGAATATCAGCCAACCCACCGGCAGCCTTTTGCTGAAAAAACTACGGGATCATTTTGCTGACCCGTTGTTTGTCCGGGTGGGACAGCGGATGATGCCGACGCCGCGAGCGGACGCGATCGCCCCGACGGTATTTACCCTTCTCCAGCTTGCCGATAACGATTTAGCCGTCAAACCTGAATTTCTTCCCCAGCAGAGCCAGCGTAACTTCACGATCGGAATGACCGATATCAGTCAAATGACGCTGTTGCCTTTGCTGCAAATTGCGCTCCAGCAGCAGGCGGCAGACGGGATCACCTTTACGGTACAAAATCTGGATGAGCAGACCCTCAACGCCCTCGAATCCGGGAAGTGTGATCTCGCGATCGGCTACCTGACGCAGCTTCCGGATAGCGTCTACCAGCAGCATCTCTTCGATCAATCGTATGTCTGCCTGGCGGCGGAAAATCACCCACGTATTCGAACCCAGCTTCGTGCCGAAGACTGGCGGCAGGAAAAGCATCTGGCGATCCGCGTGGAGGGGACTGCCCACGGCGATATGGATAAGCGGCTTGATGAGCACAGTATGCCCCGGCGGATCGCGCTGACATTACCGAGCTTTTTAGGTACCGGCGAGCTGGTGGCCGAAAGCGATATGATTGCCGTCGTCCCGGAACAGGTGGCGCGGCATATCACTCGCCGCTATCCCTGCCGCAGCTGGCCGCTACCTTTTACTCTCGCCAGGATCGCTATCCGTCAGGTCTGGCATCAGCGGCTGCACCGCGATCCCGGGCATATCTGGCTACGTTCGCTGATCGCCGCACTTGCCGATCCCGCTCAGCAGAGCGGATCTATTACGATCTAAACCGCGAAATATACCGCTGTATTAGTTTTACTGATAATCCCTATTACGTTTGGTTTATTGCTGGCAATACGTGAAAGCTTTTATTCTCCTTGCATCAAGCCATACTAACAAATATCGCAAGGAATATATCATGCGCGGAAAAATCGCTTTAGAAGAACACGTCTCCACTCCTGAAAATAACCGTCTGTGGGATTCAACCGGTGAAGCCGGCCGTAACGGTACAGAATATATGAAAGACGTTGAACGTCGCCTGCTGGATCGCAGTATTCAGCTGGAAGAAATGGCGCAGCGTCATATTGACCACGTCATTCTTTCTCTAACTTCACCTGGCGCGCAATCTATTTTAGATAAAGCCAAAGCGGTCTCTTTTGCTCGTGATACTAACGATTTTATCGTCGAGAATTATGTGAAGCCAAATCCGGATAAATTTAGCGCTTTCGCCACCCTAGCCTTGCAAAACCCGGAAGCCGCGGCGGAAGAGCTGGAGCGCGCCGTGAAGAAACTAGGCATGAAAGGCGCGCTGATCAACGGCTATACCAACGTTAAAGATAGCGAGCATGGCCTGTATCTTGATGACGAATCGATGCTGGTTTTCTGGGATAAGGTCAACGAGCTGAACGTACCGGTGTACCTGCATCCTCGCGAACCGCTGGAAGGGCCTGCGCGCGGCATCTACACTGGTTACGAAAGCCTGATCGGCTCCGCGTGGGGCTTTGCGCAGGAAACGGCAGTGCATGCTATCCGTCTGATGATGAGTGGTTTGTTCGATCGTTATCCTAACCTCAATCTGGTACTGGGCCACCTCGGCGAAGGGCTGGTTCATATGCTGCCGCGCACTCAGCACCGCCTCTATCGTCAGCGTTTCGGCTGCGGTCTGGGTAAAGCGGAAAAACCGTTAATGCACTACCTGCAGAATAACTTCATTGTTACCACCAGCGGCCATTTTAATACCCATTCGCTGAATAATGCCATTGAAGTCATGGGCGCCGATCGTGTGATGTTCTCTGTCGATTATCCGTATGAAGATATTCATCAGGCTTGTGACTGGTTTGATCCGTTAGAACTTGAAGCGGGCCTGAAAGATAAAATTGCCTGGGGCAATGCCAGCCGCGTCTTTAACATTCAATAATATTAAAGACAGACTTCAGGGCCTGAATATTCAGGCCCTGTTTTTATTAGGGAGAATAAATGATGGCAATAGGTATATTTGTCTGTAGCGGCTCGCTTCTCGTCGGTGCGCTGGCCGGCGCCTCGCTAAATCGCTTTATTCCGGAACACTTCAAGAAAACCTTGCCGCTAATTGCCGGTCTGATCTCCATCAGCATGGGCATCCACTTTGTCAATAAATTGCATAATCTGCCACCCATTGCCCTGGCCATTATTGTCGGCACGATTATCGGCGGTCTGCTGAATATTGAAAAATGGATTGAGCGGGCCGGGACAACGCTACGCACGCCCATTGAGCGCATTTTCCCGGCGCAGGCCAGCGCCAGCGTGAGTGCGGAAGATTTTATGAATCAGTTTATCGCCGTGCTGATCCTGTTCTGCGCCAGCGGCACCGGCATCTTCGGTGCTTTAACCGAAGGGATGACCGGCGACCCGACCATTCTGCTGACCAAGTCGATACTCGACTTTTTCACTGCCGCGATTTTCGCCTCTACGCTGGGGTATATCATCACCGTGATCTTTATTCCCCAGCTGATTGTCTTCATTATCCTGTTTTTCGCGGCAACCTTTATCATGGCGCTGATCAATCCGGCGATGATCGCCGACTTCACCGCCTGCGGCGGCATCATTATGCTGGCGACTGGTTTTCGTCTGTGCGGGATCCGCGCCTTCCCCACCGCCAATATGCTGCCCTCACTGCTGCTGGTAATGCCCTTCTCCGCCGCCTGGCAGCAGTTTGTCGCCTGAGGCGTTAGCCTTTTTTCGCCTTCGCCAGCATCGCTTTAATATTCGCGACGTTGGCCTGGCCTTTATGCATACGTTCTTCCGCAGAGATAACTTTTCGCTCCTGCTCCCATATCAGATCGTCCTGCGGGAGCTCGAGCAGGAAACGGCTTGGCTCCGGGCGCACCAGCTCACCATACTGTCGGCGTTCCTTACAGAGCGTAAAGGTCAGCTCTTTTTGCGCACGGGTGATGCCGACGTAGGCTAACCGGCGCTCTTCATCGACGTTATCTTCATCGATGCTGCTCTGGTGCGGCAGCAATCCCTCTTCCATTCCCACCAGGTAAACATACGGGAACTCCAGCCCTTTTGAGGCATGGAGGGTCATAAGCTGCACCTGATCGAGCTCTTCATCCGATTCGCCGCGCTCCATCATGTCCCGCAGGGTAAAGCGGGTGACCACCTGCGTTAGGGTCATCGGCTCATCGATTTCGCTGCCTTCCAGCATCTCGGTCATCCAGGTAAACAGCTGGTTGACGTTTTTCATCCGCATTTCCGCGGCTTTCGGGCTGGGCGAGGTTTCATACAGCCAGGATTCGTAGTCGATCCCGCGAATCAAATCGCGCACGGCGGCAACGGGCTCGCGTTCGGTCAGCTGCTGAATTTCCCGCAGCCAGTGGGTAAAGCGCGTGAGGGATTCGTAGCCGCGCCCGGTCAGCGTCTGGCTTAACCCCATGTCAAAGCTGGCGGTGAATAAGCCTTTATTGCGGCTCATCGCCCACTCACCCAGCTTTTGCAGCGTCGCCGGGCCGATCTCGCGTTTCGGCGTGTTGACGATACGCAGGAAGGCGCTATCGTCATCCGGGTTGGTCAGCACGCGCAGATAGGCCAGCAGGTCTTTAATTTCCGGACGCGAGAAGAACGACGTGCCGCCGGAGATTTTGTACGGGATGCGGTTCTGCATCAGCATCTTTTCAAAGACCCGCGACTGGTGGTTGCCGCGGTAAAGGATCGCGTAGTCTTTGTAGTTGGTTTTATTAATAAAGTGGTGGGCGATCAGTTCCCCGGCCACGCGCTCCGCTTCATGATCTTCATTGTTGGCGGAGAGTACTTTCAGCTCGGTACCGTAGCCAAGTTCTGAGAACAGCCGCTTTTCAAAGACGTGCGGGTTATTAGCGATCAAAATGTTAGCAGCTTTCAGAATACGCCCGGAGGAGCGGTAGTTCTGTTCAAGCTTGATCACCTGCAGCGCCGGGAAGTCCTGGCTGAGCAGCACCAGGTTCTGCGGCCGCGCGCCACGCCACGAGTAGATCGACTGGTCATCGTCCCCCACCACGGTAAAACGCGCGCGCTGCCCCACCAGTAATTTCACCAGTTCATACTGGCTGGTGTTGGTATCCTGATACTCATCCACCAGCAGGTAACGGATTTTGTTCTGCCAGCGTTCGCGCACCTCTTCATTACGCTGCAGCAGCAGCGTCGGCAACAGGATCAGATCGTCAAAATCGAGGACGTTGCAGGCCTTCATGTGCGCATCGTACAGCCCATAGCAGTGGGCGAAAATGCGGTCCCGTTCGCCTTTCGCGCCAGCCGCCGCCTGCGCCGGGGTTTTCAGATCGTTTTTCCAGTTGGAGATCGTCGAGATCAGCTGCTGCAACACCACTTTGTCATCTTCGATCAACCCTTCGGTGAGCTCTTTCAGCAGCGCGACCTGGTCAGTATCATCGAACAAGGAAAAGTTAGACTTCATTCCCAGCGCGGCGTATTCACGTTTGATGATATCCAGCCCCAGGGTGTGGAAGGTGGAGATCATCAGCCCGCGCGCCTCTTTGCGCCCCAGCGTTTGCCCGACGCGCTCTTTCATTTCGCGCGCGGCCTTGTTGGTGAAGGTGACGGCCGCGATATGGCGCGCCTGATAGCCGCAGCCGCGGATCAGGTGGGCGATTTTATTCGTAATAACGCGGGTCTTACCGGAACCGGCGCCCGCCAGCACCAGGCACGGTCCGGTAACGAATTCGACGGCTTGTTGTTGGCCAGGGTTTAAACGCATGGGAATATTGCTCAATCTTCGAACGGGGTGTGGATTGTAGCAGAAAGCGAGGCCGAGATTTACCGGCTGATGGTAAAGTGTCAGCCACGCAATTCATCCTGAGGATCTGGTAATGGCAAAAAGCGCAGCGGCCCTGCATATTCTGGTTAAAGAAGAGAAACTGGCGCACGAGATCCTCGCCAAACTGGAACGGGGCATCAGCTTCGATCATCTGGCGAAGCGTTACTCAAAGTGTCCGTCCGGACGTCATGGCGGTGATTTAGGCGAATTCCCGCAGGGGACGATGGTCGGCCCGTTTGATCAAGCTGTCTTCAGCTGTCCGCTGCTCAAACCCTATGGCCCGGTGAAAACCAAATTTGGCTACCATATCATCAAGGTGCTGTATCGCCGGTAACGCGTGCTACTATGGCGCCCTGATTTATCCCAACTCAATCAAGGCGCAATCATGGCTAAAACCGCGGCAGCACTGCACATCCTGGTAAAAGAAGAGAAACTGGCGCTCGATCTGCTCGAGCAGCTCAAAAACGGCGCCGATTTCGGCAAGCTGGCAAAGAAACACTCCATTTGTCCGTCAGGCAAACGCGGCGGCGATCTGGGTGAGTTCCGCCAGGGCCAGATGGTACCGGCCTTCGATAAAGTGGTCTTCTCCTGCCCGGAACTGGAGCCAACCGGCCCGCTGCATACCCAGTTCGGCTACCACATCATCAAAGTGCTATACCGGAAATAATAAAAAACCCGGGGATCTTAATCTCCGGGTTTCTGCCTGATGGCGCTTCGCTTATCAGGCCGACTAAACAAATCCATTCCTCTATGGATTTCGGCTTGCCGGAAGGCGGCAAGGAAGTACATCCCCAGGAACATAGATTACTATGTGACTGGGGTGTACGTACCGTAGCCAACGCATCGGCAAGTCGAAAGACGACGAGGAATTAGCCGGCTACCGCGATACGTTTCATATCAGTCATATAACCGCGCAGTTTCTTACCTACCTGCTCGATAGCGTGGCTGCGAATTGCTTCGTTCACATCGCGCAGCTGAGCGTTATCTACCGCGCCTTCAGCAATCGCTTTGCCCAGGTCGCCGGTCTGCAGGGTAGTCATAAACTCTTTCAGCAGCGGTACGCAAGCGTAAGAGAACAGGTAGTTACCGTACTCTGCAGTATCAGAGATAACCACGTTCATTTCATACAGACGCTTACGGGCGATAGTGTTCGCGATCAGCGGCAGCTCGTGCAGTGATTCATAGTAAGCGGACTCTTCGATGATGCCGGAATCAACCATGGTTTCGAACGCCAGCTCAACGCCCGCTTTCACCATCGCGATCATCAGCACGCCTTTATCGAAGTACTCCTGCTCGCCGATTTTGCCTTCATACTGCGGGGCGGTTTCGAACGCGGTTTTGCCGGTCTCTTCGCGCCAGGTCAGCAGTTTCTTATCATCGTTCGCCCAGTCTGCCATCATACCGGAGGAGAATTCGCCGGAGATGATGTCGTCCATGTGTTTCTGGAACAGCGGCGCCATGATCTCTTTCAGCTGTTCGGACAGCGCATAAGCACGCAGTTTCGCCGGGTTAGACAGGCGATCCATCATCAGGGTGATACCGCCCTGCTTCAGCGCTTCGGTGATGGTTTCCCAGCCGAACTGAATCAGTTTTTCGGCGTATGCCGGATCGGTACCTTCTTGCACCAGCTTGTCGAAGCACAGCAGAGAACCGGCCTGCAGCATACCGCACAGGATAGTCTGCTCGCCCATCAGGTCAGATTTCACTTCCGCCACGAAGGAGGATTCCAGAACGCCCGCACGATGGCCGCCGGTCGCCGCTGCCCAGGCTTTGGCAATAGCCATGCCTTCGCCTTTCGGATCGTTTTCCGGGTGGACGGCGATAAGCGTCGGCACGCCGAAACCGCGTTTGTACTCTTCACGAACTTCGGTACCCGGGCACTTCGGCGCCACCATCACCACGGTGATGTCTTTGCGGATCTGCTCGCCCACTTCAACGATGTTGAAGCCGTGGGAGTAACCCAGCGCCGCGCCGTCTTTCATCAGCGGCTGTACGGAACGCACAACGTCAGAGTGCTGTTTGTCCGGCGTCAGGTTAACCACCAGGTCGGCCTGGGGGATCAGCTCTTCATAGGTACCGACTTTGAAGCCGTTTTCGGTCGCTTTACGCCAGGAAGCGCGCTTCTCGGCAATCGCTTCTTTACGCAACGCATAGGAGATATCCAGGCCGGAATCACGCATGTTCAGACCCTGGTTCAGGCCCTGCGCGCCACAGCCGACGATGACTACTTTTTTACCCTGAAGATAGCTTGCGCCATCGGCAAATTCATCGCGCCCCATAAAGCGGCATTTGCCCAGCTGTGCCAGCTGCTGGCGCAGATTCAGTGTGTTGAAGTAGTTAGCCATGGTGATACCTCGTGATGTTGTGTTGTCGTGCTTATTGTTCGGTTCGCTTTTGCGAGAATGAACTTACTATATGACAGGAATTTTATTGCGGAAATTGATATATTCACAACGTCACGTTGCAATTTATGAAACACAAAATCGGGGAGTACGCGCCGTGGATTTACGCGATCTGAAAACCTTTCTGCATCTGGCGGAAAGCCGCCATTTTGGCCGCAGCGCGCGGGCCATGCACGTTAGTCCTTCGACCCTTTCGCGGCAGATCCAACGCCTGGAAGAGGACCTCGGCCAGCCGCTGTTCGTGCGTGATAATCGTACGGTGACGCTCACCGAAGCCGGGGAAGAGTTACGCACCTTTGCCCAGCAGACCTTACTGCAGTATCAGCAGCTTCGCCACGCCATCGATCAGCAGGGACCGTCGCTCTCCGGTGAGCTGCATATCTTCTGCTCTGTCACCGCCGCTTATAGCCATCTGCCGCCGATCCTCGACCGCTTTCGCGCCGCGCATCCTTCGGTTGAGATAAAATTATCGACCGGCGATGCCGCTGACGCCATGGAGAAGGTCGTCACCGGCGAAGCCGACCTGGCGATTGCCGGTAAACCAGAGACCCTGCCGGGATCGGTGGCGTTTTCGATGCTGGAGAACCTCGCCGTGGTGTTAATTGCCCCGGCGCTTCCCTGCCCGGTGCGTAACCAGGTGACCGTCGAGCGTCCGGACTGGTCGACAGTGCCGTTTATCATGGCTGACCAGGGGCCGGTACGTCGGCGCATCGAGCTGTGGTTTCGACGCCATAAAATCAGCAACCCGTCGATCTATGCCACCGTCGGGGGACACGAAGCGATGGTGTCGATGGTCGCCCTCGGCTGCGGCGTGGCGCTGCTACCGGAGGTGGTACTGGAAAACAGCCCGGAACCAGTACGCAACCGGGTGATGATTCTGGAGCGCAGTGATGAGCAAACCCCGTTTGAGCTGGGCGTTTGCGCACAAAAAAAGCGGCTGCATGAGCCGCTTATTGATGCTTTCTGGAAAATCCTGCCTAACCACTAGCCCGCGAGGAAAAAGCGGAACGCCGGGTTATGGGTTTCGTCGTGGCACTCATAGCCCAGTTCATTAAGGCGGGTTTCAAAGTCCGGCTCGTGCTCGCCCAGCTCAAAGGCCGCTAACACCCGACCATAGTCGGTGCCATGGCTACGGTAGTGGAACAGCGAAATATTCCAGTGGGTGCCAAGGGTGTGCAGGAACTTCAGCAGCGCCCCCGGCGATTCAGGGAACTCGAAGCTGAACAGCCGCTCCTGCAGCGCTTTGGACGGCCGACCGCCGACCATATAGCGCACATGGAGCTTGGCCATTTCGTCATCGGAAAGGTCAACGACGCTGTAGCCGCCATCGTTCAGTAACTGGAGGATCTCTTTCCGCTCCTCCAGCCCGCGACTCAGGCGTACCCCGACAAAAATGCAGGCATCTTTAGCATCAGCAAAGCGGTAGTTGAACTCCGTCACCGAGCGCCCGCCCAGCAGCTGGCAAAACTTCAGAAAGCTGCCCTTCTCTTCCGGGATCGTCACCGCCAGCAGCGCTTCGCGCTGTTCCCCGAGCTCGCAGCGCTCAGACACGTAGCGCAGGCCGTGGAAGTTAACGTTGGCCCCGGACAGAATATGAGCCAGTCGCTCGCCGCGAATATTGTGCTGGGCGACATATTTCTTCATCCCCGCCAACGCCAGCGCGCCGGAAGGCTCCGCCACCGCCCGCACATCTTCGAACAGATCTTTCATCGCCGCGCAAATAGCGTCGCTGTCGACAGTGATGATGTCGTCCAGATACTCCTGGCACAAACGGAAGGTTTCATCGCCGATGCGCTTCACCGCCACGCCTTCAGCAAACAAACCGACGCGCGGCAGATCCACCGGATGGCCGGCATCCAGCGCCGCTTTCAGACATGCCGAGTCTTCCGCTTCTACCGCTATCACTTTAATCTGCGGCATCAGCTGCTTGATCAGCACCGCCACGCCCGCCGCCAGACCGCCGCCGCCCACCGGGACGAATACACGGTCGATGTGGGCATCCTGCTGCAGCAGCTCCAGCGCCAAGGTTCCCTGACCCGCGATCACCATCGGGTGATCAAACGGCGGCACCCAGGTGAAGCCCTGCTGCTGCGCCAGTTCAATCGCCCGAGCTTTCGCTTCGTCAAAGTTGGCGCCATGCAGCAGCACTTCGCCACCAAAACCGCGAACGGCATCGACTTTGATATCGGCGGTCGCTACCGGCATCACGATCAGCGCCTTAACCCCAAGCCGGGAGGCTGAGAAAGCCACTCCCTGCGCATGGTTGCCTGCCGACGCCGTGATCACCCCATTCGATTTCTGTTCCGCCGTCAGGCTGGACATCATCGCGTAGGCGCCGCGCAGCTTAAAGCTGTGTACCGGCTGGCGATCTTCGCGTTTGACCAGAATAACGTTATCCAGCCGCGAAGAGAGCTTCTCCATTTTTTGCAGCGGCGTTTTCTGCACCGCTTCATAAACTGGCGCGCGCAGCACTGCTCTCAGGTATTCGGCGCCCTCAGGGGCACCGGACAGGGGTTGTGAGTCCGCCATAATTAGCCACCCAGTTTTGATTTATCGCGCACCGCGCCCTTGTCGGCGCTGGTCGCGAGGCTGGCATAAGCGCGCAGTGCAAAGGAGACCTGGCGCTCGCGGTCTTTCGGCGTCCACGCCTTATCGCCACGCGCTTCCTGCGCTTCGCGACGGGCGGCGATTTCGGCATCGCTGAGCTGCAGCTGAATACCGCGGTTCGGAATATCGATAGCAATCATGTCGCCATCTTCGATGATCGCGATGTTGCCGCCGCTCGCCGCTTCCGGCGATACGTGGCCGATGGAAAGCCCGGAGGTGCCGCCGGAGAAACGGCCATCGGTGATCAGCGCGCACGCTTTGCCAAGACCCATGGACTTCAGGAAGGTGGTCGGATAGAGCATTTCCTGCATCCCCGGCCCGCCTTTCGGCCCTTCATAGCGAATAACCACGACGTCGCCTTCCACGACTTTGCCGCCGAGGATGGCATCAACCGCTTCGTCCTGGCTTTCATAAACTTTCGCCGGGCCGGTAAATTTCAGGATGCTATCGTCCACACCGGCGGTTTTGACAATACAGCCGTTTTCAGCAAAGTTACCGTACAGGACCGCCAGGCCACCGTCTTTACTGTAGGCATGTTCCAGAGAACGGATACATCCCTCGGCGCGATCGTCATCCAGCGTATCCCAGCGGCAATCCTGCGAGAATGCCTGAGTGGTACGGATCCCGGCCGGGCCGGCGCGGAACATTTTTTTCACCGCATCGTCCTGGGTCACCATCACATCGTACTGTTCCAGGGTCTGCGGCAGCGTCAGGCCAAGGACGTTTTTGACATCGCGGTTGAGTAAACCAGCGCGGTCCAGCTCGCCCAGAATGCCCAGAACGCCACCAGCCCGGTGCACGTCTTCCATATGGTATTTCTGCGTACTCGGCGCCACCTTACACAGCTGCGGGACCTTGCGGGACAGTTTGTCGATATCGCTCATGGTGAAGTCGATTTCGGCTTCCTGCGCCGCCGCCAGCAGGTGCAGTACGGTATTGGTTGAACCGCCCATCGCGATATCGAGGGTCATGGCGTTTTCAAATGCCGCCTTGCTGGCGATATTGCGCGGCAGGGCGGAAGCGTCATCCTGCTCGTAGTAGCGTTTGGTCAGCTCCACGATACGTTTACCGGCGTTCAGGAACAGCTCCTTACGATCGGCGTGGGTCGCCAGCAGCGAGCCGTTACCCGGCTGTGACAGGCCCAGCGCTTCGGTCAGGCAGTTCATGGAGTTCGCGGTGAACATCCCGGAACAGGAACCACAGGTCGGACAAGCGGAACGTTCCACCTGGTTACTCTGTTCGTCGGACACTTTCGGATCCGCCCCCTGGATCATCGCATCCACCAGGTCGAGCTTGATGATTTTATCTGACAGCTTGGTCTTCCCGGCTTCCATTGGGCCACCGGAAACAAAGATCACCGGAATGTTCAGGCGCAGAGAGGCCATCAGCATCCCCGGAGTGATTTTGTCGCAGTTGGAGATACAGACCATGGCATCGGCGCAGTGGGCGTTAACCATGTACTCGACCGAGTCGGCGATCAGCTCGCGGGATGGCAGTGAATAGAGCATACCCCCGTGGCCCATGGCGATCCCATCATCCACCGCGATGGTGTTAAATTCTTTGGCGACACCGCCTGCCGCTTCAATCTGCTCGGCAACCAGTTTACCGAGATCGCGCAGGTGCACGTGCCCGGGGACAAACTGGGTAAAGGAGTTGACGACGGCAATAATCGGTTTGCCGAAATCGGCATCGGTCATTCCGGTTGCGCGCCACAACGCGCGGGCGCCCGCCATGTTGCGGCCATGTGTGGTGGTGGCGGAACGGTACTTAGGCATGCTCTTTTTACTCCCATCTCTGTTTATTAAATGGGACGGTGCGTGCCGTCCCATTTTTAATTACTTACTTACCGGATCCAACCAGCCCCATTTATCTTCTGTTTCACCGGTGAAGAGGCCAAAGAAGGCTTCCTGAATGCGTTTGGTCACCGGCCCGCGGCGACCTGCGCCGACCTGGATGCCGTCAACGCTGCGTACCGGGGTGATTTCTGCCGCGGTGCCGGACATGAACACTTCATCCGCGAGGTACAGCGATTCACGGGACAGCACCTGCTCGCGCACTTCGATGCCAAGATCTTTCGCCAGTTTGATGATCGCGTCGCGGGTAATGCCCGGCAGCGCGGAAGAGGTGAACGGCGGAGTAAACAGCACGCCATCTTTTACCTCAAACAGGTTTTCGCCTGCACCTTCGGAGATATAACCGTTAACATCCAGCGCGATACCTTCCTGATAACCGTGACGACGCGCTTCGCTGCCGACCAGCAGAGAGGAGAGATAGTTGCCGCCCGCTTTCGCCGCGGTTGGGATGGTGTTAGGCGCCGCGCGGTTCCAGGAAGAAACCATCGCATCGATCCCCTGCTCCAGCGCTTCTGCGCCGAGGTAGGCGCCCCACGGGAACGCCGCGATGATAACGTCGGTTTTGTAACCGTCCGGCGGGTTAACGCCCATGCCAACATCGCCAACAAACACCAGCGGACGAATATAAGCGCTGGTCAGTTTATTGGTACGGATAACTTCGCGGCAGGCTTCCATCAGCTCATCAACGCTCTGCGAGACCGGGAAACGATAAATTTTGGCTGAGTCATGCAGACGCTGCATATGTTCGCGATGACGGAACACCACCGGGCCCTTGTGCGAGTCGTAGCAGCGGATGCCTTCGAATACCGAAGTCCCGTAGTGCAACGCATGGGACATGACGTGCACTTTCGCCTCGCCCCATGGGGTCATCTCGCCATTGAACCAAATGTAATCAGCTTTCTTCGTCGTCATTTTTTTTATTCCTCTGCGCTCAGGCGCGGATTTGTTGTGATGTGGGTTGCTGGATCTCGACGCAGGCGACGTCGACCAGTTTACTTAATTGACTAAACAGTAATTCGACGGGCCGCGGGCTGGCAACGGTCAATTCGATATTTATATTTTGCGCATCCGACGCGGTTTCCATATTCATTGCGCAGATTTGAAAACCACGGTGGCGGACCACGCGCAGCACGCGCTCTAAGGTTTCCGGATTGAAACGCGCCTGCAAAGCGACCTGATGTTGCTTCATGATAATTTCTCCAGCATTTCTGCATTACTGGCGCCGGGCGGCACCAACGGCCAGACATTCTCAAGTTCGTCGATTGAGACATGAAGCAGGTATGGCCCCTGGCTCGAAAGCATGGTGTCGAGTGCCGCTTCAACCTGGTCTTTACGGGTGATGTGTTGGCCAGGAATACCGAAGGCGCTGGCCAGCGTGAGGAAATCAGGGTTATCAGTCAGAGTGGTTTCGCTATAACGTTCCTGGAAAAACAGCTGCTGCCATTGTCGAACCATCCCTAACCGCTGGTTGTCGAGTAACACGATCTTTAACGGTAATTGTTTGCGCTTGACGGTGCCCAGCTCCTGCACGTTCATCATGAAGGAACCGTCACCGGAGATACAGATCACCGTATCGTCCGGGCGCGCCACCTGGGCACCAACGGCGGCTGGCAGGCCAAAGCCCATCGTGCCTAAGCCGCTGGAGGTGATAAAGTTTTCCGGGCGGGTATAGGTCATATGTTGAGCCGACCACATCTGGTGCTGGCCAACGTCGGTTGTCACGACGCTATCCGCCGGCTTACGGTCGGAAAGCTGCTTCAGCAGCAGCGGCGCGTAGATCGCCTCGCCGGGATGATCGTAACGCCAGGCGTGCTCGGTACGCAGTGCGGCATTATGCTCGCGCCAGGCATCGATAGCTAACGGCTGCTGCAGCGCCGGCAGCAAGCGGTTCAGATCGCCGGTCAGACCGATGTGCGCCTGACGCAGCTTGTTCAGCTCCGCCGGATCGATGTCCATGTGGATCACTTTGGCATGCGGAGCGAAGGTATTGAGCTTACCGGTCACACGATCGTCAAAGCGCGCGCCGACAGCGATCAGCAGATCACACTCCTGTACCGCCAGGTTGGCCGCCTTAGTGCCGTGCATGCCCAGCATACCGAGATAATACGGATAATCTGCGGCCACCACGCCCAGCCCTTTCAGCGTGCAGGTTGCCGGCATTCGGGTTACCGCCAGGAATTCACGCAAAGCCGGTACCGCCTGAGCCATACCCACCCCGCCGCCAACATACAGCATCGGCTTCTGTGACTGAGCCAGCATCTGCAGAGCCTGAGCAACCTCCGCCTGCGGGAACGCCATCTCATCGTCGACGGTAGAGAAATGAGGATCAAGCTCGCCCTGGGCCATCTGAATATCCTTAGGGATATCAACCAACACCGGGCCCGGACGGCCTGAGTTTGCCACCTGGAAAGCTTCAGCGATAACCCGCGGCAGCTCATCCAGAGACTGCACGAGGAAACTGTGCTTAGTACAGGCCAGTGACAAACCAAGAACGTCTACTTCCTGGAACGCATCCGTGCCGATGAAGGGAGCGGCCACCTGGCCGGTGATAGCGACAATGGGAATGGAATCAAGCAGGGCGTCCGCCAGGCCAGTGATCAGGTTGGTCGCGCCCGGGCCGGACGTCGCTATGCACACCCCGGTTTTCCCGGTTGCTCGCGCATAGCCAATAGCCGCCATGGCTGCCCCTTGCTCATGCCGACACAGCAGGTGCTCCACGCCGCCGTCATACAGTGCATCGTAAACCGGCATAATTGCGCCACCCGGATAGCCAAAAACTGTGTCGACTCCCTGTGTCCGCAAAGCATGTACCACCCACTGCGCGCCATTCATAGTTAGTTCCCCGTCATAAATCGGGAGAAACAGAATTTTATGCTAAAAGTCATCATCTGCTCCTCGCTTAGGTTATTTCAGTTATAAAAAAACCCCCGGACCTTTCGGTGCGGGGGTCTTAGTTCGTTAAGGCTTGATTTCTAAGCCTTTCCTCGTCCAAGTGCAGCCCCGCACGGTGGGATAATAATCACCACCACGCTAATCACGACCAGGCTAATCACTCGTAGAAGGGCTGTCATTTTCTGTACTTTCTGGCTTCTTGTTCGAAGGAATACCTAAAGAGGTACCACAGACATCACATAAAACACAAGATTTTTTTATATCCTGGTTTCTGAGCAGCCTAACAGTTTCAGGAAAAATAATTGTTTTATATGAAGAAAATCAGAAATGAAAAAAATTCAGTTTTCTTTCACGCTGTACGCTCAGCGCCCATCTCTGTTTCGGATGCACCACGTTTTTCGATCACGCTTCCATTTTCGGCTAAATGTAACGAGATGGCGTGAAAATAATGGATTTATGCTTCTAACTTCGTGTTATTGCCGCTGCCGTTTCACGGCAGGCTCGTCATAATCCTTCTCTGTCCAGGAGGTTTTATGTCGCTCGCCATCGTTTACACACGCGCGGCGCTCGGTATCGAAGCGCCATTGATTACTATCGAGGTTCATCTCAGTAGCGGTCTGCCTGGCTTGACCATGGTCGGGCTACCGGAGACCACCGTGAAAGAGGCCCGCGACCGGGTACGCAGCGCCTTGATCAACAGCGGTTACGCTTTCCCTGCGAAGAAAATAACCATTAACCTGGCACCTGCGGATCTGCCCAAAGAGGGCGGGCGATATGACCTTCCCATCGCTCTCGCGCTTCTCGTCGCCTCAGAGCAGCTCAACACTACCCGATTGAATCAATATGAGTTTGTGGGCGAACTCGCCCTTACAGGCGGCTTACGCGGCGTTCCAGGGGCGATCCCCAGCGCAATGGAAGCCATCAAAGCCGGCCGGCGCATTGTCGTCTCCTCTGACAATGCGGCTGAGGTGGGTCTGATCGGCGGCAGCGATTGCCTGGTCGCCGACCATCTGCAACAGGTGTGCGCGTTTCTCGCAGGGCAAGCATCGCTCTCGCCGCCTCTCGCCGACGTGCCCGCCGTTGATGAACGCTGTGAAGATCTACGTGATGTTATCGGCCAACAACAAGGCAAGCGAGCGCTGGAGATTGTGGCGGCCGGTGGCCACAACCTGCTGCTGATTGGCCCGCCCGGTACCGGCAAAACAATGCTTGCCTGCCGGCTCCCCGGCCTTTTGCCGCCATTAAGCAACCAGGAAGCGCTGGAGAGCACGGCCATTCAAAGTCTGGTCAACCTCCAGACTGCGAAGACCCGGTGGCGTCAGAGGCCGTTTCGCGCCCCTCACCATAGCGCCTCGCTGGCAGCGATGGTGGGCGGTGGCTCAATACCTGCCCCAGGCGAGATTTCACTGGCCCATAATGGCGTCCTATTTCTTGATGAGCTACCGGAGTTTGAGCGGCGGGTGCTGGATGCGCTACGTGAGCCCATTGAGTCAGGCAAGATCCACATATCGCGATCGCGCGCCAAGATTGACTATCCGGCGCGTTTTCAGCTTATCGCGGCAATGAACCCAAGCCCTACCGGGCATTATCAGGGCAAACATAATCGCGCGTCGCCTGAGCAGACATTGCGCTACCTTGGGCGCCTGTCCGGCCCTTTTCTCGACCGCTTCGATCTTTCTTTAGAGATCCCGCTCCCGCCGCCGGGGATACTGAGCCAGGGCACGCAGGGCGAAGAATCGAGTGCGACGGTCCGTCAGCGTGTGCTGGCGGCACGTGAACGTCAAATGCTCAGGCAAAATAAGCTGAATGCGCATCTTGAGAATCGTGAAATGAAGAGCTGCTGTCACTTGCGCCAGGAGGATGCGCTTTGGCTGGAACAGACGTTAACGCAGTTGGGGCTTTCTATACGGGCCTGGCAGCGTCTGTTAAAGGTGGCAAGAACCATTGCCGATCTGGCAGAAGCTGAAGAGATTGAACGCCGCCATTTGCAGGAGGCGCTCAGCTATCGGGCAATAGACCGGATGCTAAACCATCTGCAGAAAATGATGGCGTAAAAAAAGGGCTTACGCCCTTTTTTCTTAGTCATCGCTTTCGGTGTAATCGTCAGCGCCTTCCATCTGCGGTTTGCCGCCGGAAAGAGTATGGAAACGCTTCGGCCGCTTAATGCGTGCCATATACTTAATCCATACGCGTTCTGCTTCCGTTACCGGCTCACGTTCACCACGGCACACCGAGACAAATTGTTTTTCATCATCGGTAACAGGTTCGCGTTTACCCAGTTCCAGTTCGTTAAAGGCATAACCATGACGTTCCAGCAGTTGCGCCTCTTTGATGGTGAAATCACCATGACGGGAGAACCCGCGTGGATAATTTTTATTGTCGAAAAAACGATTAGTCGTCGTAAAGCTTTCCGCCATCCTACACGCTCCTGATTCTTTGGCCGAGCTATTTATGGCGCGGAGTATTAGTTACGCTTGACAGAGCGTCAAACAAAACATTTAAATCATGACGACAAATAATTTTGTGGAGAACGGTGTGGATACGGAATTGCTCAAGACTTTCCTGGAAGTGAGCAGAACTCGTCACTTTGGGCGGGCAGCAGAGGCACTTTACCTGACGCAGTCAGCGGTCAGCTTTCGTATTCGTCAGCTGGAGAATCAACTTGGCGTGAACCTGTTCACCCGCCATCGTAATAACATTCGTCTGACGACCGCCGGAGAAAAGCTACTGCCCTACGCCGAAACGTTGATGAACACCTGGCAGGCCGCGCGCAAGGAGGTCGCTCACTCTTCGCGACATAACGAATTCTCCATCGGGGCCAGCGCGTCGCTGTGGGAATCTCTACTGAACGGCTGGCTGGGGACTCTCTACAAAGATCCCTATAACCTGCAATTCGAGGCGCGGATCGCCCAACGTCAGTCATTAGTTAAACAGTTGCATGAACGCCAGCTCGATCTCCTGATCACAACTGAATCACCGAAGATGGATGAATTAAGCTGCCAGTTGCTGGGTAATTTCACCCTGGCGCTCTATTGTGCCGCCCCAGGGAAAAATAAGAATGATTTGAACTACCTGCGTCTGGAATGGGGGCCGGATTTCCAGCAAAACGAAGTGGGGCTGATTGGTAGCGATGATGTGCCACTGTTAACGACGAGCTCCGCAGAACTGGCTTATCAGCAACTCAGTACCTTGAATGGCTGTACCTGGTTACCCGTCAGTTGGGCGCAGCAGAAAAGTGGTCTGCATACGGTGACCGATAGCGTAACGCTCTCACGTCCTCTGTATGCCATTTGGCTACAAAATAGTGATAAACAAGCGCATATTCGCGAGATCCTGAAAAGCAGCATACTGGAATAAAGATCTGACTCCATGGATGGAGTGCTCAGAAAGCAAGGAAGAGAGAGGAATGGAAAAATTACAAGCAAAAAAAATCCTTTGCCTAAGCAAAGGATTATATATGGCAGGGGCGGAGAGACTCGAACTCGCGACACCCGGTTTTGGAGACCGGTGCTCTACCAACTGAGCTACGCCCCTAAATCTCTTACTATTAAGCCCGCTAATTAAATTAGCAGGCTTAACTTTTAATAAGTGGCGGAACGGACGGGACTCGAACCCGCGACCCCCTGCGTGACA
>OKIO01000027.1_pt1 | contig 127465 bp, 114 predicted proteins | sample 1611161 | NCBI WGS metagenome assembly OKIO01 (sample SAMN04436714, study PRJEB24849) | human gut metagenome | biome: human gut; feature: NICU; material: stool | host: Homo sapiens | place: USA: Saint Louis, MO | collected 2010-09-02 | reverse complement strand
GCAGATAGTTGGCGATACGGGTAGGTAAACCGATGCCCAGGTTGACATAGGCCCCGGCCGGGAGAGCGCGCGCCACGCGCGGGGCCAGGGCAGCGCGGGGGAGGGAGCCGAGTCCATCGGCAAGCGCATCACCCTGACCGTGCGCCTGCCGGACGGGAGCGAGCTGGTCTTCGGCCTCTATCGGGGGAACTACTGATGGGCAAGCCACATTCCCGTGATGCCGCGTGGGAATACCCATACGCCAGACTCGCCCGTGACCGCGTCCGACTCGGGCGTGAGGGGGGCTTCACCCTGGTGGAGCTGGTGATGGTGATCCTGCTGCTCGGGGTGATGGCGACATTTTCCAGCCAGTTTATCGGCATCGGCACCCAGATTTACGGAGATGCCAGCCGCCGCGAGCAGCTGATGAGCGATGCCCGTTTCGCCCTGGAGCGGCTCAACCGCGAGGTGCGCGACGCGGTCCCCGGCTCGGTGCGGGTCGAGGACGAAGGGGGCGGTGCCCAGGAGCAGGGGGCCTGTCTGCGCTTCTGGCCCATCGCCACCGCCAGTCGCTATCTGGAGACGGCGAGCAGCACCGTGCTTCGCATCGTCGAGCCTGTCACCATGCCGGCAAAGGAAGATACGGCCATCATCTATCCGCTGCCTGACACGACCTCTGGCAGTACCATCACGCTGGACAAGGGGTGTGTGCAGGGGCGTTGCACTGCCAGAGTGACCGAGGTAGGAACTCCCGTCTCCGGGGCCGTGCCGCTGACCCTGGCTGGTGCGCTCGCCAAGGACTCGCCGGGCCAGCGCATCTATTTTGCGAATCAGCAGGTGCTCTATTGCGTGAGAGGGGGCAACCTCTGGCGCATGGCCAAGTCCCTCGACGACACCCTGAGCAGCAGCGAGACCACCCGGTTGATGGCGGAGCATATCCGTCCCGCCGCCTATTACTTCTATCGGGAACCCGCCGCCTTCAACCAGAGCGAGGTGGGGCTGCGGCTGGAGTTCGAGCAGCGCGACGAGCGCGTCGTCTTCCACCACAAGCTGGAGACCCTCAATGCGCCCTGACACTCCCTCCATGGTGAGGTCTCAGCGGGGCAGCGCCATCCTGATCGCCCTCTTCGTCATCGTCATCATGGCCCTGCTGGCGGCGGCCATGGGGCGTTTCCTGGTGGACAGCAGCGAGAAGCACACGGTGGAGGTGCGCGGCGTGCGTGCCCTGATGGCGGCCCAGAGCGGGCTCGAAATTGCCCTCTATCGACTCTATCCCAATGGGGAGTGGCAGGGGCACGCCAGCCGGTGCGTCTCCGTGGCGCTCGACTTCACCGAACCCGGGCTTGCCGGGTGTCAGGCCAGCATCACCTGCAACAAGGTGGCGGTGAGTGCGGCCGGCGGGACCCAGACCGGATACCGATTCAGCAGTGAAGGGCGCTGTGGCCAACCCGATGCGGGCAGCGGCCCGAACCCCGATTTTGCCGTCAGCCGCACCCTGGTGGCGGAAGCTTTTGATGGAGTGACGCCATGAGCCCCCTGCCAAGGAACCAGACCCCATGAAGTCCAGCCAGCCTCTTCGCGGCGCCCTGTTGTGGATCTTGCTGGGATCCACCTCGGTGCAGGCCGCCAGCCAGTGTACCGAAGCCTTCCTTTTCCCGGTGCAGAGCCACGCCTCCCCCGGCGTGCTGAGCATGAACAATGAAAGCAAGATCATCAGTACCACTGTGGGGGCCAGTTACCCCTTCCTGACCAAAAACATCCAGCCCAACGCCAACTGCAACAACGGTGGTTTCTGGAACAACGGCACCTGGGTCTCCAATTGCAACGTCAGCGGCACCCTTGCCAGTGTGCTCAAGGATGTGACCTTCATCAGCGATCCCGACGCGTTTCCGGCCAACCCGGGGGGCTTCCCCTCCTACAGCGGGAAAAATGATCTCGCTTGCGACGGGGCCATCTCTCCTGCTGCCGGTGACTACAAGAACGCCTCGTGGGGGGGCAACAGCTGCGTGGCGACCCTGAAATCGGGCCAGACCTATCGCTTCGATACCTTGTCTATCAGCGAAGGGGCGATGCTCAACCTCAACGGTGCGACCGTCTATGCCCAGAAGATGACCATCAAGAATGGTTACAACAGTGGCGTCACCGGGTCGGGAGATCTTCATGTGAACGATCTGACGGTGACGGGTCAGGGCAAGCTCAATGACGCCAGGGTCACCGTCTACAGCACCCTTGAGGTCTCGGGCAATGGCAATACCGGGACTGCCGTTTTCCAGCCGCACTACCTGGACAAGGTCACCATGGAGGTCTCTGCCAGTGGCCAGAGCGTGCTCATGGGGGCAGGGGACTGGTTTATCAAAAGCCTGGGGATGAAGAGCAACAGTGCCATGACCTTCCAGGGGCAGAGCTCCCTCGCCGTCTATGGGCTCAAGATGGAAAACGAGAGCCGGATCTCCGCCGCAGGGAGTCGCAGCGACCTGACGCTCCTGCTTCACCAGACCCTGGAGGTGAGCGGCAACGGCACCCTCAACGGGTATCTGCAGGCCCGCTACCTCAAGACGTTCAAACACCAGAGCACCTCCAACATCAATTTCTACTTTCGTGGCGGCAACCACTGGATAGACAAGATGGAGCTCGGCCAGAACGACAAGCTGATCTTTGACAGCGGCAGTGCCGCGAGGTTGTACATCAAGAGCGATCTGGCCCTGAGCGACCAGATGGAGGTCAATGCCGGGGGCAAGGCCAACGACCTGATGATGTATCACTTCGGCAAGGTCACCATGAGCGGCAACACCAAACTCAACGCCATTCTCTATGTGAACGCCGGGGATCTGGCCATGAGTGGCCAGGCCGTGCTGACCGGTGCCGTGTCGGCGGTGAACGTCTCCATGACCAACAACAGCCAGGTGATCCACGAGCCCTTCAACGGCGACTGGCCGGGCATGTGTGAAGACCCACTGACCTGTTTCAGCGACGACTTCTCCGCCAGTACCCTTGGCAGCGACTGGGTGGTGGCTCAACGCAATGGCAGTACCTTGCCCTCTTTGCAAAACGGTCGCCTGCGGCTGACCCAGAATACGACCAACCAGGCCACCTCTGCGACCTTCCAGCGCCTCTTCCCGGGGGCCAGCAATCTGGTGACTATCGAGTTTGATCAGTATGCCTACAAGACCTCCGGCTCGAGCGGGGCGGACGGCATGGCGGTGGTGCTCTCCGATGCGACGATCACGCCCCAGCCCGGCGCCTTCGGTGGCCCGCTGGGTTATGGCTTCAAGACCGGGATCAGCGGTTTTGCCGGCGGCTGGATGGGGGTCGGTATCGACGAATACGGCAACTATGCCAACGAGGGGGGCTCCTATAATCCCGGGTCTCGTCCTCAGGCCGTTTCCATTCGTGGCTCCGGTGCCAGTTCGGGGACCTCGGGCTATCGCTATCTGGCGGGAACGGCGAGCAACCTGAGCCCGGCAGTGGACAGCGGAACCAATGGCAACCGCCCCCATCGTTACCGCATCACCATTGACTCGCGCACTGCCGGCAGTTCACTTGCGTCGGTTGAGCGGAACACGGGCTCGGGTTACACCATGCTGGTGGGGCCCATCAATATGGTGAACCAGACGGGGCAGGCGGCGGTGCCCGCCAACTTCCTGCTGTCGCTCACCGGCTCCACCGGTTCTGTGACGAACTACCACGAGCTCGATAACGTCCGTATCTGCGCCCTCAAATCCAATCCGGTGGGCACCCAGATCGATCACTTCGAGTTCGATCACTCCGGTCAGGCCCTGACCTGCAACCCGGAGACCCTCGTCATACGGGCCTGCGCCAACGCCAGTTGCAGCCAACTGTTCACGGACCCGGTGAGCGCCATCCTGACCCCCCTCAAGAATGGCAGCAACGGCTGGATAGCCGACAGCCAGGTGAGCTACAACGGCAACACCGCTACCGTCAATTTCAGCAACGGCACCGCCAAATTGCAGCTGCGCAACAATCTGGCGACGGCCATCACAGTGGGAGTGAGCGGCTCGACGCCGTCCACCAAACCCCTGAGCACCACCCTGTGCCGCGCCGGCAGTGGTGCCCTGAGCGCCGCCGCCTGTACCTTGAGCTTTGCCGACAGCGGCTTCCTGTTCAATGTGCCGGATACCCTGGCGAACAGGCCGCAGCAGGTGGTGATGAAGGCAGTCAAGAAAGACGATGCCAGCCAGCAGTGCGTGCCGAGCTTTGCCGGTGTGAGCAAACCTGTTCGTTTCTGGAGCGACTATGTGAGCCCGGCGAGCAACACCTTCGGCAGCAAGGTGACGGTCAACGGCAATGCCATCGCTACGTCGCAGGGGGCGTCCACCACCAGCAACCTGAGCTTCGATAGCAAAGGGGAGACGACCCTGACGGTGAGCTACCCGGATGCGGGCCAGATGCGGCTCAATGCCCGCCACGATGGCAGCGGTGATACCGCAGGGCTGGTGATGACGGGCTCGGATCTGTTCGTGAGCCGCCCGGTCGGGCTCTGCATCACGCCCACCCAGGGGGCCTGCGCGGCAGGTGATATCACCTGCCCTGTGTTCAAGAGGACGGGAGACAGCTTCTCGCTCAATATCCAGGCCATGGCGTGGCAGAGCGACAGCGATGGGGATATCTGCACCGGCAATAGCACCACCCCCAACTTCGTGTTGTCCGACATCGCCCTGACCAGCGAGCTGGTGGCCCCTCAGGGGGGCGTGGTCGCCCTGGTCACCCCGACCAGGTACAGCCACGTTGCAGCCAGTGCCAGCCTCAATACACCCGCCCTCAGCCTCAACGAGGTCGGGGTCTTCAGGATCAAGGCGACGCCACCAGCGGCTACGTTGCCAGAGGGAAGCACAGTATCAACGGGCTATTTCGGTTACTCCATCCCTCCCGCCACCAGCGTGCCGCTGGGGCGCTTCGTACCCTGGGACTTCAACATGACGAGCGGCACCGTCACCCCGGCCTGCGGCGGTTTCAGCTATATGAGCCAGCCATTCGGGATACAGACGGTGGTGGAGGCGCGCAACAAGGAAGGGAGTGTCACGAGGAACTACCGTGATGCCTTTGCCAGAGGGGCCCTCACCCTGGTGGCCGCCAACAATCAGGACGGGGTGGACAGATCCAATCGGCTGGCACCGCTGGCCGCCAGCTGGACCGAAGGAACAGGCAAGCAGTCAGGTCAAACCCGCTTTATGCGGCTGCGCGAACTGACCCCTAGCCTGACCGCACCGGAAGAGCCCTTGCCGCTCCTGCGACTAGGGCTCAGAGTGACGGACGGTGAGACTCCTGAGACCAGCTTCCTCAGCGGTCGGAACATGAATCCGGCCGTCAGCGGCAACTGCCAGAGCGGGGTGAACTGCACCGCCAAACAGCTCTCCATTCCGAAGGGATCGGACGATACCATGATCGCCTACTACGGCCGGCTGCTCGCCAGCACCCGTCAGGGGGTCGATAGCGCCCCGCTGGCGCTGCCGCTTCAGGTGCAATATTTCGAAGGGGGCCAGTGGCGGGTGAATCAGGACGATCTCTGTACCCGGATATCCCTCGCGAACGACGGCATTCGCTTTACCGATGGCGAGCAGCATTACGACGCCGCGACCGGAGATCTGGGCCTCAAGGATGGCCCCCGGATCCGTCTCGGCCTGGGGCCGGTTGCCCCTGGCGGCAGCGATGTTCGCATCAATGGTGGGGAGACCCGGTTCCATTTCGCCGCGCCGAACCAGAGTGTGCGCATTCCCTACGAGATCCTGCTGGACAAACAGCCCCTCTCCCCCGTTTGGCTGGCGGATCCGGCCACGGCGGATCACCTGCTGGGAGAGGCCATTTTCGGCCGGGATCGGGGTAATGACAGAATTATTTATCGCCGCGAAGTGATGCCCTGACACCCGGGCTGACACGGGGAGATAGACGCATTGCTGTACAGTGGCGTCTTATCTCCTTGTTTCGTAGTGTTTGTCGGCCTGAGCGGGTGAGTGATGACTCGCATTTTTGTCGCGCCTGATTGATTGGCGACAGTTTGAGCGCTTGCCCATTGGGGTGGGCATTGGTAAAGTTAGCCGGTTTTCTGCACCTCCAAATTCTTAGGATTTCCCGTAGCCATGTTCAAAAAGCTCAGAGGCGTCTTTTCCAACGATCTGTCGATCGACTTGGGAACTGCCAACACCCTGATCTATGTAAAAGATCAAGGGATCGTCCTTAACGAACCCTCAGTTGTCGCCATTCGCCAAGAGCGCGGGAACGCCAAATCGGTCGCTGCTGTCGGTCATGCCGCCAAGCAGATGCTGGGTCGTACCCCGGGTAACATCTCCGCCATTCGCCCGATGAAAGACGGCGTGATCGCCGATTTCTACGTGACCGAGAAGATGCTGCAGCACTTCATCAAACAGGTTCACGACAACAACTATTTCCGCCCCAGCCCGCGCGTGCTGGTGTGCGTACCCTGCGGCTCCACCCAGGTGGAACGTCGCGCCATCAAGGAATCCGCTCTGGGCGCCGGCGCCCGCGAGGTTTACCTGATCGATGAACCCATGGCTGCCGCCATCGGTGCCGGCTTGCCGGTCTCCGAAGCGACCGGTTCCATGGTGGTGGACATCGGTGGCGGTACCACCGAAGTGGCCATCATCTCCCTGAACGGCGTGGTCTACTCCCAGTCCGTCCGTATCGGTGGTGACAAGTTCGACGAAGCCATCATCAGCTACGTCCGTCGCAACTACGGCAGTCTGATCGGGGAAGCCACCGCCGAGCGCATCAAGCACGAGATCGGCTCCGCCTATCCGGGCGAAGAGGTGCGCGAGATCGAAGTGCGCGGTCGCAACCTGGCCGAGGGTGTGCCCCGCAGCTTCACCCTGAACTCCAACGAGATCCTGGAAGCGCTGCAAGAGCCGCTCTCCGGCATCGTCTCCGCCGTCATGGTGGCCCTGGAGCAATCCCCGCCCGAGCTGGCGTCCGACATCTCCGAGCGCGGCATGGTGCTGACCGGTGGTGGTGCCCTGCTCAAGGACATCGACCGTCTGCTGATGGAAGAGACCGGCATCCCGGTCGTCGTGGCTGAAGATCCCCTCACCTGTGTCGCCCGTGGCGGTGGCAAGGCGCTGGAGCTGATCGATATGCACGGTGGCGATCTGTTCCACTACGAATAAGACCCAAAGCCGGCCGAGCGCCGGCTCTTTTTTGACGACTCATGAAACCCATCTTCGGTAGAGGCCCTTCGCTTCAGTTACGGTTGTTTCTCGCCGTCATCATCTCCGTCGCTGCCATCGTCGCGGATTCCCGCTTCGGTGTGTTCAGCCATGTCCGCGTTTATCTGAGCTCCCTGGTGAGCCCGCTGCAATACATCGCCAACGCCCCCGGCACCCTGCTCGACACCATGTCGACCCAGGTGCAGACCCGCGCCGATCTCATCGAGCAGACCAAGCAGCAGGAGCAGCAACTGTTCACCCTGCGCTCGCGCCTGCTCAAGATGGATCAGCTGGAGCACGAGAACCAGCGGCTGCGCGAGCTGCTGGGGTCGCCGGTACACAAGGAGTCCCGCAAGATGGTGGCCGAGCTGCTGTCGGTGGATTCCGACCCCTTCAGCCATCAGGTGCTGATCAACAAGGGGGCGCTGGACGGCGTCTACAACGGCCAGCCGGTGATCAACGATCAGGGGGTGGTCGGCCAGGTGCTCCACGTGGGCTCCACCACCAGTCGCGTCCTGCTCATCACCGACTCCAGCCACGGCATCCCGGTGCGGGTGCTGCGCAACGACTTGCGTGCCATCGCCTCCGGCAGCGGCGAGCTGGACAAGCTGGAGCTGCGCAACCTGCCCCGCAACACCGACGTCCAGGTCGGCGATCTGCTGGTCACCTCGGGCCTGGGCGGCCGCTTCCCGGAAGGTTATCCGGTGGCGACCGTGACCCGCTCCGACTACGTGGAGGGCAAGCCCTTCGCCCAGATCGAGGCCAAGCCGCTGGTGGCGCTGGACCGTCTGCGCTACCTGCTGCTGCTGTGGACCGACAAGAAACCGGAAGTACACGACAAGGATGCCCTTGAGCCTGCGGCGAGCGCCTCGGCGGCCACGGCAACCTCGGCGGCGGGGGCGACGCGCTGATGCTGCAACCCGCCAGCGGCAGGATCTGGATCTGGTGTTCGATCCTGCTGGCCCTGTGCCTCTCCATCCTGCCGCTTCCCTTTCAATTCGAACCCTTCCGTCCGGACTGGCTCGCCATGGTGCTCATCTACTGGGCGCTGGCGCTGCCGCACCGGACCAACGTCGGCACCGCCTGGGTGGCGGGCCTGCTGCTGGACGTGCTGCTCGGCAGCACCCTCGGCGTGCGGGCCATGGCCATGGCCATCACCACCTACCTGGCGGCATTCCAGTTCCAGAAGATCCGCAACTTCTCCCTCTGGCAGCAGGCGCTGATCATCGGTCTGCTCTCCCTGGTGGGGAAGATCACCGTGTTCTGGGCGGAGCATCTGTTCAGCCGGGCCAGCCTCAACTTCGCCTACTTTTGGTCGACGTTGACGACGATGTTAATATGGCCCTGGATTTTTATGGTCTTGCGCAAGGTGCGGCGTCGCTTCAATATCAAGTGAATGTGAATAAAAACAACGCATTGTAACTGCGCATCGTCTCATTGAGTGAAGTATGAACAAGCACAACGAACTGCAACTCTATCTCGCCTCGGGCTCCCCCCGCCGGCATGAGCTTCTGACCCGCCTGGGCTACCGTTTCGAGGTCCTCAAGCTGGATGTGCCGGAGCTGCGCAACGACGGTGAGAAGCCCCAGGATTACGTCTGCCGGCTGGCCCGCGACAAGGCCATGGCCGGTGTGGCCGCGGCGCCCACGGCGCTGCCTGTGCTGGGGGCCGACACCATAGTGGTGCTGGGGGAGCGGGTGCTGGAGAAACCCTCCGACCTGCTGGACGCCAAGGACATGCTGGAAGCCCTCTCCGGGCGGGTACACCAGGTGATGACGGCGGTGGCCCTGGCCACCCCGGAGCGGTGCGATGTGCGGCTGGTCACCACCAACGTGGCGTTTCGCAAGCTGGACGAGGCCGAGATCGAAGCCTACTGGCGCACCGGCGAGCCGTGCGACAAGGCGGGCGCCTATGCTATCCAGGGCATTGCCGGCAAATTCGTCAGTCGCCTCGAGGGGAGCTACAGTGCCGTGGTCGGCCTGCCCCTGCTGGAGACGGACCTGTTGATCAAGCAGCACCTCGAGCAGACCCGGTAATCCTCTCGTCAGCAGTGCGCTGCTGAGTTACCCGTTGTTCGTCGTGCCAGAATTCAAAACTAGAAAGGCAAGGTAACTTATGTCGGTAGAACTGCTGGTAAACGTCACCCCCTCCGAAACCCGGGTCGCCCTGGTCGAGAACGGTCTGCTGCAGGAAGTGCATGTGGAGCGTCAGGCCAAGCGCGGCATCGTGGGCAACATCTACAAGGGCAAGATCAGCCGCGTGCTGCCCGGCATGCAGGCCGCCTTCGTCGACATCGGCATGGACAAGGCCGCCTTCCTGCACGCCTCCGACATTGTCCCCCATACCGAGTGCGTGGCGATCAAGGAGAAGGAGCAGTTCCAGGCCGGCAACATCGCCGAACTGGTGCGCCAGGGGCAGGACATCATGGTACAGGTGGTCAAAGACCCGCTCGGTACCAAGGGAGCCCGCCTCACCACCGACATCACCCTGCCATCCCGTTATCTGGTCTTCATGCCGGGCAGTGCCCACGTGGGGGTCTCCCAGCGCATCGAATCCGAGGCGGAGCGCGAGCGCCTCAAGCGCACCGTGGCCGGCTATGTGGACGAACTGGGCGGCTACATCATCCGCACCGCCGCCGAAGGGGTGGGGGAGCAGGAGCTGGAACAGGACGCCGCCTTCTTGAAGCGCCTGTGGCGCAAGATCCTCGAGCGCAAGCAGAAGTACCCCCCCTGCAAGATCCTCTACGAGGATCCCAGCCTGGCATTCAGGGTGGTGCGTGACTTCGTCGGTGCCGAGCTCGACAAGATCCGGGTCGACTCGCGCCAGAGCTTCGATCAGCTCAAGCGCTTCACCGAGGAGTACGTGCCCGAGCTGGCCAACAAGCTGGAGTACTACACCGGCGAGTCGCCGATCTTCGATCTCTACGACGTGGAGAACGAGATCCAGCGGGCCCTGGAGCGCAAGGTGGAGCTCAAATCCGGCGGCTACCTCATCATCGACCAGACCGAAGCCATGACCACGGTGGACATCAACACCGGGGCCTTCGTCGGCCATCGCAATCTGGAAGAGACCATCTTCAACACCAACGTCGAGGCCACTGCCGCCATCGCCCGTCACCTGCGCCTGCGCAACCTCGGTGGCATCATCATCATCGACTTCATCGACATGCAGTCCGAGGATCACCGTCGCCGGGTGCTGCATAGCCTGGAGCTGGCGCTGGCCAAGGACAGGGCCAAGACCAACGTCAACGGTTTCTCCCAGCTCGGGCTGGTGGAGATGACCCGCAAGCGCACCCGGGAGAGCCTGGAGCACGTGCTCTGCGCCGAGTGCCCCGAGTGCAAGGGGCGCGGCCGGGTCAAGACGGTGGAGTCGGTCTGCTTCGAGATCCTGCGGGAGATCATCCGGGTCAACCGCGCCTACGACGCGGATCAGTTCACCGTCTATGCGGCCCCCTCGGTGGCCGATTACCTGCGGGGGGAGGAGTCCCACAGTCTGGCGGAGCTGGAAGTCTTCATCGGCAAGCAGGTAAGGGTGGTGAGCGAGCCCCTCTGCGGGCAGGAGCAGTTCGACGTGGTGATGATGTAATTGGTCTATCGCTGGCTGAGTCGGGGCTGGTTGGCCCTCGGAGTCTTCTTCGTGCTGCTGGCCGTTCTGGTCAGCGTGGTACGACTGGGCGGCCCTTTGCTCAACCAGCACCGGGCGGCCGTGATAGGGACCCTGCTCGGAGAGAGTCAGCTCGAGGTGAGCGTGGATCACGTCGGGCTGGAGTGGACTCCCCGCGGCCCGGCCATCGGGCTGGAAGGACTGGCCATCGCCCCCGATTCGGGGCGTTTCTCCCTGCGCCTTGGCAAGGTGTGGGCCCACCTCGACTTCTGGCGCTCCCTCAACGAACTCAGACCGGTGTTTGGCCAGTTGATCCTGAGCGACGGCAACATCGCGCTGGACATGACCCAGCCCGCCACCCCTGTCAGCGGGAAGAGCGCGAACCAGCAGGAGGCCCTGCTGCGCTTCCTGCTGACCCAGCTCTCCACCTTCGACATTCACGACACTCGCCTGAGCCTCACCACGGCACTGGGGGAGGTGCGCGCCCTCGACATCGCCCAGTTGCGCTGGCAGAACCGCGGCAAGCGGCATCAGGGGGTCGGCAAGGCCTATCTCATCAACGGGGTGGGGGAGAGCACCCTGGACCTCATCATCGATGTGGATGCTCCCGAGGTGCGGCTCGACCGCCTCAAGGGCCAGCTCTATCTGGGGGCCAGAGAGCTGGACATCAGCCCCATGCTGGCCCGGATCCACGCCGGCGCGCCGCCGGTGAGCGGCCAGCTCGACTTCCAGCTCTGGAGCGAGTTCGAGAAGGGCAGGCTCGGCAACTCCCTGCTGGCCTTTGGCAACAACCACCTGATCTGGAAGGACGAGATCAAGGGGGAGCCGCATCGCCTCGACCTGCAGGGGGGCAAGATCCAGCTGCGCCGGGACGGCGAGGCGTGGCAGCTCGCCAGCCACGACGTCATCTTCAAGCTCGATGGCGCCACCTGGCTGCACAGCCGCCTGCAGCTCGAGCGCATCGGCTCGCGCATCCAGGGTTATGTACCCGCCATCGATCTCGACCAGATTGCCAACCTGAGCCAGCTGGTCTCCGGCCTCTATCCCGAGCTGACCGAGACCCTCAAGCGCACCCGGCCAAGGGGCCAGTTGCAGGAGCTGGTCCTGCAGGCCGACGGGGACTGGCAGGGGCTCTCTTTGCAGGGGCAACTGCGCGGCTTCGGGACCCGGGCCTGGCATGATGTGCCCGGTCTGCAAAAGCTGGACGGTGACTTCTGGCTGACCCCGAGCGGGGGACGCGCCCGCCTGACCCTGGGCAAGGGCAAGGTGGATCCGGCCCGCCACTTCAAGGAACCCATCCCGGTGGACAGTCTGAGTGCGGCCCTCGACTGGTGGCGGGCGCCGCAAGGCTGGGTGCTCTATGGCCAGGACATTGCCCTGGACAACCCGGATCTGCGCCTCGCCAGCCGGTTTCGCCTCGAGCTGTTCGAGCACCCCTTCCTCGCCCTGACCGGGCGCATCGACGTCAAGAACGCGGCCCATGCGGATCGCTACTACCCCCTGGCGGTGATGGATGAGGGGCTGGTGAGCTACCTGAGCGGCGCCATCAAGGGGGGCAAGGCCAAGGGGGCAGACTTGCTCTGGTACGGCGAATTCCGTGACTTCCCCTACGACAACGGCAAGGGCGTCTTCCAGGTGGCGGTGCCGCTGCAACAGGCCACCTACGAGTTTTTCCCGGGCTGGCAGCCGCTGACCGACCTGCAGATCGATCTGCTGTTCCAGAACGCCAGCCTCGACATGAACAGCCGTGCCACCCAGCTCGGCAAGGCCAGCTCCGACTCGGTGCATGCCTGGATCCCGGACCTCTATCCGGGGGCTCACCTCTACGTGGATGCCAAGGTTGAGGGTGAGGGCAAGGCCATCAGCGACTATTTGCAGGACTCGCCGCTGGGGGGCTCCGTCGGTCAGGCGCTGCGGGAGGTGGAGATCCGCGGCCCCATGAAGGGCACGGTGAAGCTCGACATACCGCTGGATGGCGAGGGGGAGGTCAAGGCCAGCGGGGAAGCCAGCTTCAAGGACAACAAGGTGAGGATCGCCTCCCTGGATCTGCCCCTCGACGGGGTCGCAGGGACGCTCGAGTATGACAACGAGCAGACGCGCATTCATAACCTCAAGGCCAGCCTGTGGAACCAGCCGCTGACCCTGGATTATCAGGGGCGGCAACTGCCCCACGGCTATCAGGCCGACCTCAAGTTCCAGGGGCAGTGGGACAGCCGCCGCCAGCGCCGGGACATACCGGCCCTCGAGATGCTCCAGGGGCGCAGCAACTGGTCCGGTACTCTGGGGCTGACCCTGCCCGAGAACAAGGCGTTCAGCTTCCAGCTGGCGCTGGACTCCAACCTGCAGGGCATGGGGCTGGATCTGCCCGTGCCCCTGACCAAGGCGGCGGGTACCCGGCTGCCCCTCAAGGTGACGGCCCGTGGGCGGGATGGCAGCGCCGACATCCGCGCCGTGCTGGGGGCGGACATCGACATGCAGAGCCGCCTGGTGTACGGCGACGGCGTCCCCTACCTCAGCCGGGTGCGGGTCAACATCGGCCAGCCCGGGGCGCGGGTGATGCAGGACAAGCCCATGCTGCTCGCCATCAACCAGCAGCAGGCGGACGTGGCCGGCTGGCTGGCCCGTCTCAAGCAGTGGCTGCCGGCCGGTTCGGCGCCGAGTGACAATGCGGTGGTGGGCCCCTCTTTCTTGCCCCAGGAGTGGTGGGTGGATGGCCAGCTGGCCCGTGCCGACATCGGCAGTGCCAGCCTCAAGGCGGTACATTTCACCCTGGGGCCGGTGAACCAGGCCACCGAGGTGATGATCGACAGCCCCGACGTGATGGGGGTGGTGCGGGTGCCGGTGGCCGATGGGCGCCCCATCGATGCCAAGTTTGCCCGCATCTACTGGTCCGGCAAGGGGACCGATCTCAGCCCGGATCCCGATGAGCGCCAGGACAGGGCCATCATGGACGCCATTCCCTGGCTCACCTTCAGCTGCGTGGATTGCCGCTTCGGCGAGCTGCCCCTGGGTGAGGTGAAGGGGGAGCTGCTGCCCGGGGCCAACCGGCTGGATCTCAAGGGACTGGAGATGCGCCTGGCGGGCAGCACCCTGCGCGGCAGCGCCGAGTGGCTGGCCCGTGGCAGCCAGATGCAGACCCGTGCCAGGGTGAACCTCGAGACCCGCAACAGCGAGCTGCTGCTCAAGCGGCTCGGCTACACCTCGCCCATCGGGGATGCCCCGGGCAAGCTGGCGCTGGATCTGAACTGGCGTGACGTGCCCTACCGCCTGAGCCTGCCGACTCTGGCGGGCAGCGCAGACTACCAGCTGGAGGGCGGCACCCTGCGGGAGGTCAACGACAAGGGGGCCCGGCTGCTCTCCCTGCTGAGCCTCGACTCCCTGATGCGCAAGCTGCGCCTCGATTTTCGCGATGTGTTCGACAAGGGCTTCTATTTCGAGTCCATGTCCGCCTCCGCCAAGGTCAATCAGGGGGTGGTGGAGAACAACGATTTCTACATGAAGGGGGCCGCGGGCAACCTGCGGGGCAAGGGCATCGCGGATCTGGTGCGCTGGCGGCTCGACTTTGATCTGAGCTTCTCCCCGAACCTGGGGGGCACCCTGCCGGTGGTGGCGGCCTTCTCCCTGACCCCCATCACCGGGCTCTATGTGCTGGCCCTCTCCAAGCTGCTGGAGCCCGTGGTGGACGTGGTGACCCGCATCGATTTTCGGGTCTCCGGCCCGCTGGACGCCCCCAGGCTGGTGGAGGCGGGGCGGGATCGCGCCCGCATCAAGCTCAACCAGCACCAGAAGGATGCGGTGGATGCGGTGGCGCCCGGCCTGCCCGCCAAGGAGGTCACCCCCTTCCTGCTCGATCCCAAGCATCAGGGCTCGGGTCAGCGCTGAGGGCATGTACCGGGCAGGGGGACTTTCCCCCGGCCGCCAAACCCCTCATAGTGCAGATATTGCCCCGCGAGCCGAGAAGGCCTTCTGTCACCGGTCACCGGCTCGCCCAACAGAAGGAGCGCGTCATGTGGCTAGCCGCCATGCAGTTGATTTCGGGTCGTACCTGGCAGGATAACCGGGAGCGGATCGCCGCCGAGCTGGCGAGTCTGCCCGGGGAGCGCCCCTTGCTGGTGCTGCTGCCGGAAAACTTCGCCCTCTTTGGCGAGCGGCAGGGGTATCTGGACGGGGCAGAGCCATTGGGAAATGGCCCAATCCAGCAGCAACTCTCTGATTGGGCCAAATCCCACGGCATCTGGCTGGTGGCCGGGGCCATGCCCACCGCCATCGCCGGTGCCGACCACATCCACACCAGTACCCTGGTGTTCGATCCCGACGGCGAGCTCAAGGGGCATTACCACAAGATCCACCTGTTCGACGTGGACGTGGCGGACAATCACGGCCGCTACCGGGAGTCGGAGACCTTCAGCCCGGGTGATCAGCCTGTGCTGGTGGACTCCCCCTTTGGTCCCCTCGGCCTTTCTATCTGTTATGATCTGCGCTTTCCCGAGCTGTACCGCCAGTTGGCCAGGGCCGGTGCCCGGGTGCTGCTGGTGCCTGCCGCCTTTACCGCCGTCACCGGCGAGGCGCACTGGGAACCTCTGCTGCGGGCCCGTGCCATCGAGAACCAGTGCTACGTGGTGGCCGCCAACCAGGGGGGCACCCACGAGACGGGGCGCCAGACCTGGGGCCACAGCATGGTGATCGACCCCTGGGGCCGGGTGCTGGCCTGTCGGGCGTCGGGGCAGGGCACTGTGCTGGCGCCGCTGGATGGGGCCCTGGTCGATGAATTGAAACGCACCATGCCGGTGCTGCAACACGCCCGCCTGCTGTGAGCCCGCGGCCGTGGATTTAACCGTTACGACATCTCGCATGAGAGTGGAGAGAAAGATTTGAGTCTATTGAGCCAGGTTAGTGCCTCCCTGTTGGCCCCGAACGATCTCGACGAAGGGCGGCTGCAACAGCTGCTCGGCAGCCTGATGAGCCATCAGGTGGAGTTCGGCGACCTCTATTTCCAGCGCAGCTGGCACGAGTCCTGGATGCTGGAGGACGGCATCGTCAAGGATGGCAGCTACAACATCGATCAGGGGGTGGGGGTGCGCGCCGTCAGCGGCGAGAAGACCGGTTTCGCCTACTCGGACGAGCTGAGCCTGCTGGCGCTGCAACAGTCGGTGACTGCCGCTCGCGGCATCGCCGCCGCCGGTGCTCACGGCAAGGTAAAGGCGTGGGCTCGCACCGAAGCAAACCTGCTCTACCCGGCGCTGGATCCCCTGCAGACCCTCGACAAACAGCAGAAAATTGCCCTGCTGGAGCAGATGGACAAGTTCGCCAGAAGCCTGGATCCCGCCATCAATCAGGTGATGGCCTCCATCAGCGGGGTCTATGAAGAGATCCTGGTGGCCGCCACCGATGGCACCCTGGCCGCCGACGTGCGTCCGCTGGTGCGCCTCTCGGTGACCGTCATTGCCGAGAAGGGGGATCGCCGTGAGCGCGGCAGCGCGGGGGGCGGTGGCCGCTTCGGTTATGACCATTTCCTCGAGCTGGACGGGCTCGAGAGCCGGGCGTTTGGCTATGTGCTCGAAGCGGTACGCCAGGCCCTGGTCAACCTGGAGGCCATCGACGCCCCGGCCGGCACCATGCCGGTGGTGCTCGGTGCCGGCTGGCCCGGTGTGCTGCTGCACGAGGCGGTGGGTCACGGTCTGGAAGGGGACTTCAACCGCAAGGGCTCCTCCGCCTTTGCCGGGCGCATCGGCGAGCAGGTGGCTTCCAAACACTGCACCATCGTCGATGACGGCACCCTGCCGGGTCGGCGCGGCTCCGTCTCCATCGACGACGAGGGGACGCCGGGCGGTTACAACGTGCTGATCGAGAACGGCATCCTCAAGGGCTATCTGCAGGACAAGCAGAACGCCCGCCTGATGGGGGTACCGCTCACCGGCAACGGCCGCCGCGAATCCTACGCCGCCCTGCCGATGCCGCGCATGACCAACACCTACATGTTGGCGGGTCAGTACGATCCGGCCGAGATCATCGCCTCGGTGAAGAAGGGGATATATGCCCCCAACTTCGGTGGCGGCCAGGTGGACATCACCTCCGGCAAGTTCGTCTTCTCCGCCTCCGAGGCCTACCTCATCGAGGATGGCAAGATCACCGCGCCCATCAAGGGGGCGACCCTGATCGGCAACGGCCCCGAGGCGATGAGCCAGGTTTCCATGGTGGGCCGTGATCTCGCGCTGGATCGCGGGGTCGGGGTCTGCGGCAAGGAGGGGCAGAGCGTGCCGGTCGGCGTCGGCCAGCCCACCCTCAAGCTGGATCAGCTCACCGTGGGCGGCACCCAGTAAGGTCACACACCTTTGTAAACCCCGGCCCGGCGCCGGGGTTTTTATTGGAACGCGCAAGCAATAAAAAGCCCCGGCAGGCGCCGGGGCTGGGAAAGGGGTCGGGTCAGTTGACCGAAATGGCGCGGGCGTCGATGAAGAAGCGGGCGTGGCCGTGGTCATCCACCCTTATCTGGGCGAGCAGGCGATCCTTTCGCTTGAACTCCCATCCTGTCTTGATCCGGGTCAGCGCGGGGCTGGCGGCACCGACCACGTTCAGATACTCATGAAACAGGCTGTAGCTTCCAATCTCGGTCAGCATCTTTTCCATTTGCATATCTCCTCAAGTAATGGGCTCAGCACATGCCACGCTAGCGGCAACCTTCTGAACCCTGCCTGTACAAAAACCAGACTACCCCATCAAGATGAAGGCAATATGATCAGGCGCAAGATCAGGAGGGATTTGCACGAAAAATGACACCGTTTTCAATCAGGGCTGGCGCGGCACGGCGAGATGATCGAAGGCGGTGGATCCGGCATGGGACGGCAAGGCGGCAGCGGGTTGTTCCATCACCTGACCATGGAAGACGGGATCCTGCGCCACCTCCTTGACGCCGTTGATGCAGAACTGCATACCCATGCACACCAGCAGGAAACCCATGATGCGTGTCATGGCGTCGATGCCGGTGGCACCCAGGATCTTGCACACGGGATCTGCCAGCTTGAGCACACCCCAGCTGATCAGGCTCATCAGGGCGAAGGCGGTGACCATGGCGGCATAGATGACGACGCGATCGGCCTCGGCCGGCAGCTCGGCGATCTGGGCCGCGCCGCTGATCACCAGCGCCATGGTGCCGGGTCCGCACATGCTGGGCATGGTCAGGGGCACGAAGGCGATATTCTGGTTGGCCTCGACCCCGGCAGACTGGTTTGGCGAGGGGAACAGCATGCGAAAGCCGATGAAGGCGATAATGAGGCCACCGGCCAGGCGCAGGCCGGGAATGGAGATCCCGAACAGATCCAGGATGGAGGATCCGATGAAGAAGCTGACGCACAGGGTGGCGAACAGATAGAGGGCGGCCATGTTGATCTGGCGGCGAATGTGCTCGCGGGACATGCCCTTGCTCAGTCCCAGCAGCAGGGTGGCCGTGGTGGGCGGGTTGACCATGGGCAGCAGGGCCAGCAAGGCGAGAAAGATGACCTGGAAGAACATAGTGGACCTCGGGCAGGTGGACGGATTGGGGTGAGCTGGCAGGTCCGCAGCGGACCGCCACCCGGTCGATGATATCCGCAAAGAACAAGCCCCGACAGTGCGGGGCTTGCTTGGGAAGGATCAGGCGGCCTGCGGGGTGGCCTGGCGTTGGCCGCGCTGGCGCAGCCAGAGCCAGATGCCGAGCACGAAACCGAGGGCGGCCAGGCTGACCACATAGTGGGAGGGGGCCAGCACGTCCTCCTTCATCCAGAGGGTGACCAGCATGGGGGTGAGGCCGCCGAAGATGGCGTAGGCCACGTTGTAGGAGAACGACAGCCCGGAGAAGCGCACCACCGGCGGGAAGGCATTGACCATGACGTAGGGCACGGCGCCGACGATCCCCACTGCAAAGCCCGCCAGCATGTAGAGGGGCACCAGCTGATCCGTGCCGGCCGCCAGGCTGTGGTAGAAGGTATAAGTGGCGCCGGCCAGCAGCAGGGAGCCCAGGATGAAGGTAGGACCGCTGCCGATGGCATCGATCAGGCGACCATAGACGATGCAGCCCAGGGTGAGGGCGACGATGGCCAGGGAGTTGGCGGTCAGGGCATCGGCCGGGCTGATGCCGTGCACCTTCTGCAGATAGGTCGGGGTCATCAGGATCACCACTACTATGCCGGCGGAGAGCAGCCAGGTCAGCAGCATGGAAACGACGACGCTGCCCTTGTGTTCACGCAGCACCGTCTTGAGGGGCAGCTCCTCGGCCAGGGACTTGTTGGCCTGCATCTCGGCGAAGACCGGGGTCTCGTGCAGCCAGCGGCGCAGGTACATGGCGACGATGCCGAACACGCCGCCGAGCACGAAGGCCAGACGCCAGCCCCAGTCGCTCACATCCCCCGGGCTCATGCCACGGTTGATGGCGGTCGCCACCAGGGAGCCGAGCAGGATGCCGGCGGTCAGCCCCGCGGTGAGGGTGCCGCAGGCGACACCGACCCGGCGGGCGGGCACGTGTTCGGCCACGAAGACCCAGGCACCGGGGACCTCCCCGCCGATGGCGGCCCCTTGCAGGATCCGCAGCAGCAGCAACAGCAGGGGGGCGGCGATGCCGAGCACGGCGTAGGTGGGCAGCAGGCCGATCAGCAGGGTCGGCAAGGCCATCAGGATGATGCTGAGGGTGAACATCCGCTTGCGGCCGATGAGATCGCCAAAGTGGGCCATGATGATGCCCCCCAGGGGACGAGCCAGGTAGCCGGCGGCGAAGATGCCGAAGGTCTGGAACTGGCGCAGCCACTCGGGAATGTCGGCCGGGAAGAAGAGCTCGCCGATGACCACGGCGAAGAAGACGAAGATGATGAAGTCGTAGAATTCGAGGGCGCCGCCCAGCGCCGCCAGGCTCAGGGTCTTGTAATCCTGTCGATTGAGGGGGCGACCGTGGTCGTGCGATGTGCTGACTTTACTCATATCCTTATGTTTCCCATCGTTTTTTTAGTTATTCTCCCCGGTGTGCTGCGGGGATACGCTCACCCACGAGGGTATGCTTTTGTGTCCCGCAATGTAAATCGCACAATTCGCAACACTGTCTTGCAGCACGGTGCGGCAAGTAGCTGGAGAGATCATGACGAAGAAAAAGGTACTGCTCTCCTGGAGCAGCGGAAAAGACAGCGCCTGGGCCTTGCATCGCCTGCGCCAGGATCCGGCCATCGAGGTGGTGGGGCTGTTCACCACCCTCAACCAGGCGTTCGAGCGGGTGGCCATGCACGGGGTGCGCAAGCAGTTGCTGCTGGCACAGGCTGAGTGTGTGGGCTTGCCGCTGACCACCATCGACCTGCCCTGGCCCTGCAGCAACGAGGAGTATGGGCGCATCATGACGGGCTTCATCGCCGATGTGCGGGCCAAGGGCATTTACCACATGGCGTTCGGGGATCTCTTTCTTGAGGATGTGCGCGCCTATCGGGAGCGGCAACTGGCGGGGACCGGCATCACGCCGCTCTTCCCGCTCTGGGGCAGCGACACGACCGAGCTGGCGCAGGCGATGATCGACGCCGGGCTCAAGGCCAGGGTCTGTACCCTGGATCCGGGCAAGCTGGACGCCGGGTTAGGTGGTCATGAATTCGGCCCGGCCTTGCTGGCTGCCCTGCCCGCCGGGGTGGATCCCTGCGGCGAGAACGGGGAGTTCCACACCCTGGCCTGGGACGGCCCCATGTTCCTGCATCCCTTGCCCATCCGGGTGGGGGAGACGGTGCTGCGGGACGGCTTCGTCTTCACCGATCTGCTGCCCGCCACCGCCTAGTCGCGATTGGACTCCCGCTCGCCCTTGTCGTCGTTGTAACGCAGGGCGATCTCGTGGAATTGCTGGTGGATGCGGGCAAAGGCGTCCGTGATGTCGGGGTCGAAGTGATTGCCTCGTCCCGCCAGTATGATCGGCACCACCTCCTGGTGGGACATGGCAGCCTTGTAGCAGCGCTTGCTGATGAGGGCGTCGTACACGTCGGCCAGCGCCATCAAGCGGGCCGAGAGCGGGATCTCGTCACCGTGCAGGCCATAGGGATAGCCGGTGCCGTCCCACTTCTCGTGGTGGTAGCAGGCGATCTCCTTGGCCAGTCGCAGAAACTCCACCTCTACCCCCAGCGCCTCCTCGGCATGGACGATGGCCTCCTTGCCGAGAATGGAGTGGTGCTTCATCTGGGCAAACTCGTCCGCATCCAGCTTGCCGGGTTTGAGCAGGATCCGGTCTGGCACGCCGACTTTGCCGATGTCGTGCAGCGGGGCCGATTTGAACAGCAGATCGATGGTCTTGGGGGTCAGCTCTGCACGAAAGCGGGGATGCTCGCAGAGGGTCTCTGCCAGCAGCCGCACATAGTGCTGGGTGCGCAGGATATGGTTGCCGGTCTCGTTGTCGCGGGTTTCGGCAAGAGAGGCGAGGGAGTGGATGGTGATGTTCTGGATCAGTTCGTTCTCCCGGGTGCGCCGCTCCACCTCCTGCTCCAGAAAGGCGTTCTGGTCGTGCAGCAGATCCCGCGCCGCTTTCAGCTCCAGGTGGTTTCTGACCCGGGCCAGCACGATGGCGGGGGTGATCGGCTTGTGGATGTAGTCGACGGCCCCCAGCGCCAGGCCGTGCGCCTCCGCACTCTCCTCCACCTTGGCGGTCAGGAAGATCACCGGGATCTCCCGCACCTGCGGCATCTCCTGCAGTGCCTGCATTACCTGATAGCCGTCCATCTGGGGCATCACCACGTCGAGCAGGATCAGATCCACCCGGGTGCCGGCTGAAAGGATCTCCAGCGCCCGCTGGCCGCTGATGGCGACCTTGACCCGGTAATGGGGGCTGAGCAGGGCGCTGAGCAGGGAGAGGTTCTCCGGTGTGTCATCGACCACCAGCAGGGTGGGTTTGGTATCGGGATCCAGCAAGTTGAGCATGATGGCGCCTCACTCTTGGTTGAACAGATCGGGTCTGAGGGCCCGGACTTGTTGCAGATATGCCAGGGCATCGGCGAAGCGAAAACGGGTCATGGCATCGTGCATGGCCGGTGCTGCCTCGCCCAGCAGGGGAGCGAGCCTGGCCTGATTGCGCTGGAACAGGATGAAGGCTTCCGCATCGTCTTCCAGCAGCAGCCCGGTCAGCTGGTGCAGCAGGGGGGCCAGCTCGGCGGGGGTAGCCTCCGGCAAGCCGGAGGTGGCAGGGGCCGGCAGCAGTGTCAGCAGGCTGGCGGCCAGTTGCTGCTGCTGTTGCAGCCCCAGCTCGGCCAGCGGCCGCAGGCTGGTGGCATCGTCTCCACGGGCGAGGGCGCTCTCCAGCCGGGCCGAGACATCCTGCAGCGACCCGGCCCCCAGCGTTGCGGCTATGCCCTTGAGGGTATGGGCCTGTCTATGCGCTTCTTCCCGGTCATTCGCCTGCAGTGCGGCCAGCAGGGTTTCCATCGGCTGACTCCCCTGGCGGGCGAAACGTTGCAGCAGATCCCGATACCACTCCCAGTTGTGCATCAATCGTTGCAGGGCTGGCTCGGCGTTGAGCCCGATCGCCTGCAACTGTGGCAGCAAGGCGGTGGCGGGTGATGCGTGTGAGGCAGTGAGCGTGCTGTTGACCTCGCGGCTGAAGGAGGTTGCCCAGCGCTGCAGGGCCGCATACAGCCTGTCGGGGTCGATGGGCTTGGCGATGTGATCGTCCATCCCGGCAGCGAGGCAGCGTTCGCGGTCACCGGCCATGACGTTGGCCGTCATCGCCAGGATCGGGGTGTGTTGCCCGATGTCTTCCCGCTCGCGCAACAGCAGGGTGGCGGCCAGGCCATCCATCACCGGCATCTGCATGTCCATCAGGATCAGGTCGTAGTGGGTCTGGGCCACCATCTCCAGCGCGATGGCACCATTGCCGGCGATGCTGACATCGGCACCGACCGCCCGCAGCAGCTCCAGCGCGACTTGCTGATTGAGCTCGTTGTCTTCCGCCAGCAGGATCCTGAGTCCGTCGAAGCGGTAGCGATGGGTCACCTGCGGTGGTTTGAAGGTGAGTGAACTGGTTTGCTGGCCAAACAGGCCGATGACGGTATCGAACAGCACGGAGGCGCATACCGGCTTGACCAGCACCCGATCAAAGCCGGCGGCATCGGCCTGGCGAAAGACCTCTTCCCGTCCGTAGCCGGTCACCATGACCCGATAGGGACGCGGGCCCATGCCACGGGCGATGAGGCGGCGACCGGTCTCGATGCCATCCAGCCCCGGCATGTGCCAGTCCAGCAATACCACTTCGTAAGGCTGTCCCTCCTGCTCGGCGCCGGCGATCATCTGCAGTGCCTGCTGGCCCGACTCGGCGGTGTCCACCACAAAGCTCATGCTGCGCAGCAGGGCGGCCATGATGGTGCGGGCGCTGGCACTGTCGTCGGCCACCAGCATGCGGCGCCCGCGCAGATCCAGGCTCGGCAGATAGCGGGATCTGCGCCTGCCCCTACCGAGTCGGGCGGTAAACCAGAAGGTGCTGCCCTGGCCTGGTTCGCTCTGTACCCCCACCTCGCCGCCCATCAGCTCCGCCAGTTTGCGGGAGATGGCGAGGCCGAGGCCGGTGCCGCCGTACTTGCGGGTGGTGGAGCTGTCCGCCTGCTGGAATGACTGGAACAGCCGCTGCTGCTGCTCCTGGCTCATGCCGATCCCGGTGTCCTGTACCGAGCAGTGCAGCAACACCTCCTGGGGTTGTTTCTCCAGGCAGCTGACCTTGACCAGGATCTCCCCCTGCTCGGTGAACTTGACCGCGTTGTTGGCATAGTTGATCAGGATCTGGCCGAGGCGAAGGGGATCGCCATAGAGCAGGGTGTCGAGCTGGTGGTCGACCTCGAACAGCAACTCTATGCCCTTGGCTTCCGCCTTTTCGCCCACCAGGGTGGTCAGATTCTCCAGTACATGGTCGAGATCGAATTCGATCCGCTCCAGATCCAGCTTGCCGGCCTCGATCTTGGAGAAGTCGAGGATGTCGTTGATGATGCCGAGCAGATGCTGGGCCGAACGCTGGATCTTGCTGACATAGTCGAACTGCTGCGGATCGAGCCGGGTCTGCAGGGCGAGATGGGACATGCCGAGGATGGCGTTCATGGGAGTACGGATCTCGTGGCTCATGTTGGCGAGAAAATCGCTCTTGGCCCGGGTTGCGCCCTCCGCCAGCTCATAGGCCACTTCCAGCTCCTGGTTCTTGGCCTGCATCACCGCAAACAGCTCGTCCCGGGTCGGTTCTGCGAACTGCTGCTGCATCTGTTGCAGCAGCAGTTCATCGGGCCAGCGGGGCAGGCGGTAGACCAGGGCGATGGCGTTGTCCGCGTGCGCGACCAATCGGATGCCACATGAATGGCGGCCGTCCGGCTCGGGGGGGATGGGGGCGTCAGCCGAGAGCGAGAGCCACAACTCCTGTGTGCTAGTCTCCAGCCACAACTGCAGTTGCAGCGGCTCCGTGTTCGCCACCAGCTGGCGTACCAGCTCGGAAGTGGCGCCCGCCAGCGGTGCCACGAAGGTGGGAGTTCCGTCGAGGCAGGTGAGTACCTGGATCACCTTGCGCCGGGCGGTGAGTGCCGCCGCCGGGCCTGACAGCAGGGTTTCCCCGATCAGTTGCCGCATCTAGTCCTCCTTTCCTGCCAGCACACGCAGCACGATGCAGCTGGCATCGTCGGTGCTGCGGCCACTGTGGGCGATCACCTGGCGTGCCAGCTGGGCGGGCTCGGCGGCCAGATCCAGCGCACCGTCGCGCAGGTTGAGGGATTCGCTGATACCGTCCGAATAGAGCATCACCACGTCCCCCGCGACGAGTGGCTGGCGCTGCAGCAAGGGGGTGGGGAAACGCTCTCCCAGCACCCCGTCGCGGGAGATGCCGCGCCAGGGTTCGTGGCCGCGCAGGCAGATGCGGGTATTGCCGATGCCGGCATAGCTCAGCTCACCCCGTTCGCCGTTGACCAGGGCCACGCCGGCGGCGGCGCCCCGGGTACCGATGCAGTGCTGGTGCAGCAGTTGCAACAGGCGGGCCGGTTCCTGCTCGTGGGTTTGCTGCAGCGCAGCCTCCAGCACCTGTACCAGCTTGTTGGCCGAGGCACCGTGGCCGCTCACGTCGATCAGGATCAGCGATACCCCCTCCGGCCCCGGTCGGATGAAGGCCAGATCACCGGAGACCCGTTCCGGATAGCAGGGGCGGTTCTCGCTGGCCCATGTCAGCTGCAGGCCGGCGTGCAGCTGGCCTGTGCAGGCGAGGGGAGCGATTGGCCTGGATACCAGGGGCGCCGCGCCCAGCCACTTGCGGGCCTGCACCAGAGTTCCCCCTTCCGGCGGGGTACTGATAGTGAGTTCAGACATCATGCGGCGCACGCCGGGCAGGCCTAGCCCCAGGGTGCCCGAGGTGCTGTAGTGATCCTGCATGGCCTGATGCACGTCCCCAATGCCGGGTCCCTGATCGCGGGCGATGATGTCGATGCAGGGACGCCCGCTGGGATGGTGGAGGGTGAGGGTGATCTCCCCCCGCTCGGCGTATTTCAGGATGTTGCTGCCAAGCTCGGAGACCACGGTGGAGAGCATGGCACGGTCCACCTCGGACAGGTTGGCGATGAAGGGGAGGCGGCGTACCGCCATCACCGTCAGGTGCAGGTCGATGTCGTGGCGCAGCGGGTAGCTGGCTTCTTGAAGGCTCTGTTCCAACTGCATGATGCGCTACTCCTCATCCTTGAGCGTCCTGCGAACATGGGCGAAGGCATCGTCCATGTCGAGAAAGCAGCGCAGCGGCCCGGGCTCGGCATCGGCCAGCGCCAGGAAGGCGGCGATCCCTGCATTGAGCCCAACCAGCAGACAGACGGCACCGAGCAGGCGGCACACCTCGGCCAGTTTGCGTACCTGCCTGAATTCGTGGTGATCGAGCAGCATGACCCCGGAGAAGTCGAGCACTACCGCGTGCTGGCGGCCCAGCATCAGCCGCTGGGAGAGGGCCTGCATCAGTTGCTGCATGCCCTCGTCACCGAGGTCGGGGCGCATGCTGACCACGATGCAGTCGGCCACGTCGGCGATGCCCAGATCATTGTTGAGCAGCATGCATCTCTCCTGGAGGCCTAGAGGGTGGATCCGACCCGCTTGAGGGCTATCTCGAAGGCATCCCGCAGGGTCGCCGTGGTGCGGATGTCGCCGACAGAGACCCCCAGCTCCACCATGGTGCGGGCGATGGCCGGCGAGACGCCGGAGATGATGGCCTCGCACCCCATGAACTGGGTCGCCTTGGTGATCTTGATCAGCTGGTTGGCGACGCCGGTATCCACGGTGGCGACTCCGGCGATGTCCAGCACGAAGACCCGGGCCCGGGTCTCGGCAATCTTGGTGAGCGATTTGTTCATCACGTCGGCGGTACGCATGGAATCGATGATCCCCACCAGCGGCAGCAGCAGGATCCCGTCCCAGATGGGGGTGACCGGGGTCGACATCTCCTGCAGCGACTTGTGCAGCTCCTCGCGCACCCTGGCGGCCTCTTCCGCCTCCTCCATGGCGCGCTTGAGCTGGTGATGCTGTTCTACTTGGGCTGTGATGTCGGTGGCAAACTTGACGATCTTGCTGGGTTTGCCGGTGAGATCCAGCACCGGGTTGTAGGAGCCCTGGATCCAGATCTCTTCACCCTGTTTGCCGATTCGGCAGAACTCTCCCGCCAGGAATTCACCGCGGCGCAGGGTTTCCCAGAAGGTGCGATAGTCGGCCGACTGGGCGTAGTCGGGATCGACCAGCAGCCGGTGGTGCTGGCCCTTCAGCTCTTCCAGCTGATAGCCCACTGTCTCCAGGAAGCGGGCATTGGCATCGAGGATGATGCCATCCAGTGAAAACTCCACCTTGCCCATGACCCGGCTCAGGGCGTTGAGCTGCCCCTCGAAGTTGGCGTTCATCTGCTTCTGTTCGGTCAGGTCCATGGTGTATTCGATGACCTGAACCAGCGCGCCCTGTTCGTCCAGCAGGGGGCTGCAACTGCCTCGCAGCCATATGTCCCGCCCCTGCCGATCCCGGCGGCGAAACTCTCCCTCCTGTGCCTGCCCCGTTCGCAGCGCCTGCCAACGGGCGGCCTCGTCGGCTGATTCTTCCGCCTCAGCGGGGAGCAGCATGCTGTAGTGCTGACCCTTGAGCTCGGCCAGTTGATATCCCATGATGGCGAGAAAACGGGGGTTGGCATCCAGGATCAATCCGTCTGGCGCGAGCTCGAGTCGTGCCATCAGCTGGTCGACGGCCTCCAGTCTGGCCTGGGGTGAAGCGGGAGTGACAGTATTCGAATGGGCAGCTGCGGTGTGCACGTCCATGGCATCTCCGATAAATGGTGCAATTGATTTGAATGCCATTAGAAGGCGTACAGCAGTTATAGCCCACCGGGGCGAGAGCGGGGGACAAGAAGTGCCGAAAGAGCCTGCTGGTAGGGGGGGGCTTGGGCCTGGGGAGTTCGTCATGAACATCTTATATCGGGATTAATGTCATTATCGCCCCGCTTTGCCCTGGTTGCCGCCAGCCTGACCCTGCCCGCCGTGGCAGTCGAAATCCCGACCAGCCCCGCCGGTGTCATTGCGGTGAGCCTGGCCCAGCAGGCCCCTTTCACTGGGTGTCGGTGACGCAGATTGCCAGGAGCCTGGATGGGCTGCTGCCGATGGCGGTGGGTTTCGACATCGACGACACCCTGCTCTTCTCCAGCCCGGGGTGCTATCGCGGCAAGCAGGCGTTCTCCCCCAATGGTGAGAGCTGCCTGAAGAATCCGGCCTTCTGGGAGAAGATGAGCAACGGCTGGGACGCGTTCAGCGTGCCGAAAGAGGTGGGCAAGGCGCTCATCGCCATGCACTTCCCGCGCGGCGATCACATCTACTTCGTCACCGGCCGTTCGGCCAACTCCACCTACTTGTCGCTGCCGCATGGGAGGAGGAGGTGAGCGTCAACTCCCTGTACTGAGGTTTCCATGCATGGCAAAAGGGCCGGATCCTGTCAGGATCCGGCCCTTCTTTTGGGCGTCTAGCGGGCGGCGAAGGTGTCGCAAGTGGCGGGCTTGCCGCTGTCAAAACCGCGTTTGAACCAGGCGAGGCGCTGGGCCGAGGTACCGTGGGTGAAGCTGTCGGGAACGACCCGGCCCTGACCTTGCTGCTGCAACCTGTCGTCGCCGATGGCCTGGGCGGCATTGAGCGCCTCTTCCAGATCGCCACGCTCCAGCACCTGCTCTTTTTCCATGTAGTGGCCCCAGACCCCGGCGAAGCAGTCCGCCTGCAGTTCGAGCTTGACCGACAACCGGTTCTGGGCAACCTGGCTCAGCCCCTGTTGCTGCTGGCGCACCTTGGTGGAGATACCGAGCAGGTTCTGCACGTGGTGGCCCACCTCGTGGGCGATCACATAGCCCTGGGCGAAGTCGCCGTCGGCCCCCAGCTTGTCGCGCATGTCCTGATAGAAGGAGAGATCGATGTAGACGGTGCTGTCGGCCGGACAGTAGAAGGGCCCCATCACCGACTGCCCCTGGCCGCAGCCGGTGCGGGTCGCACCGCGATAGAGCACCAGTCTGGGGGCCTGATAGTGGTTGCCGCTTTGCTGGAACATCTCGCCCCAGGCGTCCTCCGTGGAGGCGAGCATCACCGAGGTGAAGCGGGCGAGGGGATCGTTGGCAGCCTGGGACGAGTTCTGACGCTGGGGCTGGCTCTGCGGGGCCGGATCCTGCAGCAGGGGGCCGAGGTCCACGCCGTAGTACCCCGCCACCATGACCACCACCAGCAGGATCAGACGCCCCTTGCCACCGATGGGCAGGCCGCCGCCCCCGTTGCCGCCGCCTTGCTGGCGTCGGTCTTCCACATTGTTGCTCTCACGGCGATCTTGCCAGCGCATATCCCCATACTCCCGTCATTGGTGGTGGCAGTAATGATAATGGCTGGCGCCGGGGCTTGCCTAATCGGCCCGGGTCATTCGGCCCAAGGCATCTCGGGCAGGCTGTCGAGAAACTCGCCGTAACGGACGAGGTTGAAGGGGCCCTGTTCGGCTTCCATGGCCATGAGTTCGGCGCCCAGGGCGCAGGCGATGTATTGCAGCGCCTCTTCCCGCGGGGTGCCCTTCATCACCAGGCGCATCAGGGTCGCTTTCACCTGGAGGGGATGGCCGTCGGCGAGCTGGTTCTCCACCATCTCCAGCAGTGTCTCTTCATCAAAAAATTCGGGGGTATCGGTCATGGCCGTTCTCCTGCCTGTTCCATGGGGTGGGCAGTATAGCGGGGACGCGGCTCCCGGGGGCGAAAATATCCTCCGGGTCTTGCCAAGGAAGCGGGGCGGGAGCAGTCTTGGACACTCTCTACTGCCGAACGAGCCCATGTCATGATCCTCTCCGAGCGCCTGGAACTGCGCAAACTGACCATTGTCGATGCCCCCTTCATTCTCGAACTGCTCAACGATGGTGATTTTCACCGCTACATCGGCGATCGCGGGGTGCGTACCCTGGCGGATGCCGAAAACTACATCCAGCAGGGGCCTGCGGTCAGTTATGCCCGCCACGGTCACGGACTCTATCTGGTGGTGCGGCGGGAAGACGGGGCCAGGCTCGGCATCTGCGGTCTGATCAAGCGCGATACCCTGCCCTGTGAAGACATCGGCTATGCTTTCCTGCCCGCCTGGCGTGGTCAGGGCTATGCCATCGAAGCCGCGCGGGCGGCCATGGCAGATGGCCGCGAACGGCTCGGGATCGAGCGGGTGGTCGCCATCGTCACTCCGGGCAATGAGCGTTCGGTCCGGCTACTCGCCAAGCTGGGGCTGAGTCAGGGCAAACGGGTCAGGTTGGGGGCCGGCGAGGAGGAGTGCCTGCTGCTGGAGGCGCCGGACAAGGAGACTTGCGGGGTCTAGCCACCGCTCGGGGAGCGGGGCCATGCAGACTATGACGTCAGGCAAGGAGGCCGCCGTGAGTTGCGACCTGTCTGCATCGGGTGCTGCCTGGGTAGGCAAAGTCAGTTGAGCTCTTCGATGGAGAACTCGCCGGCGATGCCATCACAGGAGATGGCGAAGCCGCCGCTGAAGCGGGTGCTGAACTGGATCAGGAACGCATCGTCGTCGTGTTCTTGCACGGGCAGGTTGATGGGTTTGCTGCGACGCAGGGGTTTGCGGATCTGTACGTGTTTCATCATGGTATTTCTCTATATAAATTAAGTGTTTGCTCCTTGTATTGGCAAATGTCAGGTCAATGGGCGCGGTCAGCACGATGGCGGACGAGCGCGCAGGAATACCCAGCCCGGTTCAGGGGCGTCTGCACTTTCAAGGAAGGCGCCAAGGACCACGCGGATGCATGATGCTACTTGGGAGTGGGCAGATCGGGTCTGCACCGTGAGAGCCGGGCAACGCAGGCAGACAGCCTGAACGGTTCTCAAGGCGAGTAAATCAGAAGAAGGTTATGCGGGTACTGGCAGGATTCATCGTGAGGTGAAGCATTGCGAACATAATCAGGGCTGATTAACTAGCCGGCGCGCATTCTCTCCTCGAAATGTGTAAAAAGCAAACACTAATTGTGCGTTCACCCAGTCATTCCCTGTTTTTCTCTGCCACAGGGACGGCAAAAGGGCTCCCGAGGGAGCCCTTTTCATTGCCGGTCAGGGACGGGCTCAGGCGTCGCCGCAGGCCTTCTTGGCGGCGGTGATCATGGGGGTAATGGTCATGCCCTGTACCACGATGGAGAACATCACCACCGAGTAGGTCATCACCAGGATCACCTGGCGCAGATCGACGTTGTGCTCCGGGATCATCATGACACCGGATGGCAGTGCCAGGGCCATGGCCATGGCCAGACCGCCACGCAGGCCGCCCCAGGTGAGGATGCGCACCGAGAAGGTGTTGTAGCTGCGGAACTTGCGGAACGCCACATAGGGCAGGGAGACGCTGATGAAGCGGGCGGCCAGGCAGAGCGGCACCGCGATGACCAGCAGGATCCAGTCGCGCCAGGCCAGATCCAGCAGCACCAGTGCCAGACCGATCAGCAGGAACAGCAGGGCGTTGAGGAACTGATCCATCAACTCCCAGAAGTGATCCAGGTGGTGCTGGCTCTGCTCGGAGAAGCCGGAATGACGGGTCCAGTTGCCGATCATGATGCCGGTCACCACCATGGCCAGGGCGCCGGAGACGCCGATCATGTTGGCGAAGGCGAAGCCCGCGGTCGGGATGCAGAGGGTCAGCAGCAGCTCCAGGGAGCCGTCGTCGGTGGCGCTGATCATCACGTGGGCGATGAGTCCCAGCACGGCCCCGAACAGGATGCCGCCGAGAGCCTCATGCAGGAACAGACCGGCCACGCTGCCGAAGGTGGGCTCCACGCCGCCAAAGGCCACGGCAAACACGGTGGCGAAGATGACCAGACCGACACCGTCGTTGAACAGGGATTCCCCCTCGATCTGGATGGCGATCTGGGGTGGCGCCTTCATCTTCTTGACGATGGCCAGTACGGCGATGGGGTCGGTGGGGGAGATCAGGGCACCGAACAACATGCAGTAGACCAGCGGCACATCCCAGCCCAGCAGCTTGGCGATGAACCAGAAGCCGTAGCCGATGAGGAAGGTGGAGAGCAGGGTGGCGGCTATGGCCAGAATGGTGATTTCCCACTTCTGGCTACGCAACGCCTTGAGGTTGATGCCAAGGCCGCCGGCGAACAGCAGGAAGCCCAGGATCCCCTTCAACAGGAAGTTCTGGAAGTCGATGCTCTCCATGGTCTTGATGGCGAGAGGCTCCAGATTGAACCAACCCAGTTTGCCAAACAGCACCAGCAGCGCGGAGATCAGCATGGAGCCCGCAGTGATGGCGATGGTGGTCTGGATCTTCACAACATACTGGTTGGCAAAGGCGATGAAGATCGCCAACGCTGCCAGGAAGCAGAGTGTGTAGTAGACGCTCATAGTTATTTTTCTCTTTGGTAAACAGCAAGCACGTATCCCTCTTGAGGACGGGCATAGGGTACTCCCGGGTTAGATCATGCTCATTACCTATTTATGGTTATATTTAATCGCTGTCATGGACAGATAGACGGCTAGATTTCCATTTAATTTGATTGCTGCTAGGATGGGCATCACGCAGTTGCATGGATGTAAGGGGTACGAGCGGTGTCGAGCAGAGAGTCGAACAAGAAAGCGGATGTCACAACCAGGCTGGAAGCCTGTCTCAAGGAGCGGATCCTGATCATCGACGGGGCCATGGGCACCATGATCCAGGGTTACAAACTCGGTGAGGCGGACTATCGGGGGGAGCGGTTTGCCGACTGGCATACCGACATCAAGGGCAACAACGACCTGCTGGTGTTGAGCCGTCCCGCCGTCATTCGCGAGATCCACGACCAGTATTGTGCCGCCGGGGCCGACATCCTCGAGACCAACACCTTCAACGCCACCCGCATCGCCATGGCGGACTACGAGATGGAAGCGCTCTCGGCCGAGATAAACCGGGAGGCGGCCCGCCTGGCCCGCGCCGTGGCGGACGAGTGGACGGCCAAAGACCCGGCGAAACCGCGCTTTGTGGCAGGGGTCCTGGGTCCCACCAACCGTACCGCCTCCATCTCGCCGGACGTGAACGATCCGGGCAAGCGCAACGTCACCTATGACGAGCTGGTGGCCGCCTACACCGAATCGACCCACGCCCTCATCGAGGGCGGTGCCGACATCATCCTGATCGAGACCATCTTCGACACCCTCAACGCCAAGGCGGCCGCCTTCGCGGTGGACCTGGTGTTCGAGGAGCTGGGTTACAGCCTGCCGGTGATGATCTCCGGCACCATCACGGACGCCTCCGGTCGTACCCTCTCGGGCCAGACTACCGAGGCCTTCTACCACTCCCTTCGCCACGTCAAACCGGTCTCCTTCGGCCTCAACTGTGCGCTGGGGCCGGACGAGCTGCGCCAGTACGTGGAAGAGCTGTCCCGCATCAGCGAGACCTATGTCAGCGCCCACCCCAATGCCGGTCTGCCCAATGCGTTTGGCGAGTACGATCTGGACGCGGTCGAGATGGCGGAGCATATCCGCGAGTGGGCTTCGAGCGGCTTTCTCAACCTGGTGGGCGGCTGCTGCGGCACCACCCCGACCCACATCCGCGCCATGGCGGACGCCGTGGCGGGCATTAAGCCCCGCGCCCTGCCGGATCTGCCGGTGGCCTGCCGGTTGTCGGGCCTGGAGCCTCTCATCATCACGGCGGACTCCATGTTCGTGAACGTGGGTGAGCGGACCAACGTCACCGGCTCGGCCAAGTTCAAGCGCTTGATAAAAGAAGGGCTCTACGACGAGGCCCTGGACGTGGCCAAGCAGCAGGTGGAAAACGGCGCCCAGATCATCGACATCAACATGGATGAGGGGATGCTGGACGCCGAGGCGGCCATGGTGCGCTTCCTGAACCTCATCGCCGGGGAACCGGACATCGCCCGGGTGCCGGTGATGATCGACTCCTCCAAGTGGGAGGTGCTGGAGGCGGGCCTCAAGTGCGTGCAGGGCAAGCCGGTGGTCAACTCCATCTCCATGAAGGAGGGGGAGGACAAATTCATCGAGCAGGCGAAACTGCTGCGCCGCTACGGCGCCGCCGTCATCGTCATGGCGTTCGACGAGGTGGGCCAGGCCGATACCCGGGCCCGCAAGTTCGAGATCTGCCAGCGCGCCTACCGCATTCTGGTGGACCGCGTCGGCTTCCCGCCGGAAGACATCATCTTCGACCCCAACATCTTCGCGGTGGCGACCGGCATCGACGAGCACAACAACTACGCGGTGGACTTCATCGAGGCGGTGAAGGACATCAAAACGCACCTACCCCACGCCATGATCTCCGGCGGCGTCTCCAACGTCTCCTTCTCCTTCCGTGGCAACGAGCCGGTGCGCGAAGCCATCCACGCTGTCTTCCTCTACCACGCCATCAGGAACGGCATGGACATGGGGATCGTCAACGCGGGCCAGCTTGCCATCTACGAAGACATCCCGGCCGAGCTCAAAGAGAAGGTCGAGGCGGTGGTGCTGAACCTCAACGACAACGCCACCGAGGCGCTGCTGGCCATCGCAGAGAAGTATCGCGGCGCGGGTGCCCAGGCGGAGGATCCGCGGGATCAGGAGTGGCGCAGCTGGCCGGTGGGCAAGCGGCTCGAACACGCCCTGGTCAAGGGGATCACTGATTTCATCGAGGAGGATACCGAGGAGGCGCGCGCCCAGGCCGAGAAGCCGCTGCACGTCATCGAGGGGCCGCTGATGGATGGCATGAATGTGGTGGGCGATCTGTTCGGCGCCGGCAAGATGTTCCTGCCCCAGGTGGTGAAGTCGGCCCGGGTGATGAAGCGGGCGGTGGCCTACCTGCAACCCTACATCGAGGCGGAGAAGTCCGGCGGCTCCAGCAACGGCAAAATCGTGCTGGCCACCGTCAAGGGCGACGTGCACGACATCGGCAAGAACATCGTCGGGGTGGTGCTCCAGTGCAACAACTTCGAGATCGTGGATCTCGGGGTCATGGTCTCCTGCGAGACCATCCTCAAGACGGCCCGGGAAGTGAACGCCGACATCATCGGCCTGTCGGGCCTCATCACTCCGTCCCTGGACGAGATGGTGCACGTAGCAAAGGAGATGGAGCGTCAGGGGTTCAAGCTGCCGCTGCTCATCGGCGGTGCCACCACCTCCAAGGCTCACACCGCGGTGAAGATAGAGCAGAACTACTCCGAGCCCGTGGTCTATGTCTCCAACGCCTCCCGCGCCGTGGGGGTGGCCCAGAGCCTGCTGAGCCCGGAGCTCAAGCCCGCCTTCGTCGCCCGCATCGACAAGGAGTACGAGATTGCCCGGGATCAGCATGCCCGCAAGCAGCCGCGCTCCAAGCCGGTCTCCCTGGCCCATGCCCGCGCCAACCGCCATCAGCTGGACTGGGTGGGCTATGAGCCCCCGGCGCCCCGGGAGCCCGGCGTGCAGACCTTCGAAAACGTGCCCATCTCTGTGCTGCGCCCCTACATCGACTGGACGCCGTTTTTCCTGAGCTGGGAGCTGGCGGGCAAGTTCCCCCGCATCCTGGAAGATGAGGTGGTGGGGGAGGAAGCGACGCGCCTCTACGCCGACGCCAACGCCATGCTGGACCAGTTGGAGAAGGATCAGAGCGTGCGCTGCGCCGGCATCGTCGGCCTGTTCCCCGCCAACGCCGTGGGGGACAGCATCGAGGTTTACACCGACGAGTCCCGCACTGAAGTGAAAAAAGTGCTGCACCACCTGCGCCAGCAGAGCGAGAAGCAGGGCTTCCCCAACTACTGTCTGGCGGACTATGTGGCGCCGAAAGAGAGCGGCAAGCCCGACTGGATCGGCGCCTTCGCGGTGACCGGCGGCATCGGCGAGGAGGCCATCGCCAAGGCCTACAAGGCGGACCACGACGACTACAACGCCATTCTCATCCAGGCGGTGTGCGATCGCCTCGCCGAGGCCTTTGCCGAATACCTCCACGAGCAGGTGCGCAAAGTGCACTGGGGCTATGCCCCGGACGAGGCGCTCAGCAACGAAGAGCTTATCCGCGAAAATTACCAGGGAATACGCCCGGCGCCGGGCTACCCGGCCTGCCCGGAGCACACCGAGAAGGGGAGCATCTGGGAGCTGCTGGACGTGGAGCAGGCCATCGGCATGCAGCTCACCGAGTCCTACGCCATGTGGCCGGGGGCGGCGGTATCCGGCTGGTACTTCTCCCACCCTGAGAGCAAATACTTCGCCGTGGCCCAGATCCAGCACGATCAGGTGGAAGACTACGCCCAGCGCAAGGGGATGACCCTGGCAGAGGCCGAACGCTGGCTGGGGCCCAACCTGCATTGATCCCCGTCTGCCCCGCTTCACGCAGTGCGGGGCAGGCGCCGGGTACTTACGCCATATCGAGGTTGCCATGAAGATTGGATTTGTCGGTCTGGGGGCCGTAGTGCAGACAGCCTATCTACCTGCACTCGCCGCACTGGCGGAAAATCCCGAGATATGGGGTTTTGATCCCGCCATCACCCTGCCCGGCGTCATGTCTGCCTCGACCCTGGAAGCTCTGCTGGCCGAACCCCTGGATCGGCTGGTGATCGCCACGCCTTCCCTGCTGCATCTGCCCGTGCTGGAACAGGCACTGGCCAGCGCCATTCCCCTCATCCTGGTGGAGAAACCCGTGGTGGCCACCCTGGCCCAGCACGATCGCCTGCACGCCCTGCTGGCGGACCCCGAGGTCGCGGCCAGGGTGCTGGCGCTGGATCACTGGATGGCCCGCAATGCCGTCCAGCAGTTGCTGCTGAGCGGCACACTGGATGAAGGCTGGCAGCCTCGGGAACCAGGCTGCGCCGGGGTCGGGCTGGCCACCCTCGCCGATATCAGCGCGGTGGAGGGCTTTTTGCTGGAACCCTGCGGCCTGGACGAGGCGGGGCATCCCTATGCCCTCAACTTCGCCACCGGGGAGCCGGATCGGCGGGTCCTGCGCCATCCAGACGGTGTCATCCTCGACATCGGCACCCATCTGCTGGCGATGATTCGGGAACTGCTGGTGGCCCTGGGCGGGAACGACCGCCTGCACCTGATCGCGGAGGGCGTCTGCGACCGGCTGGGGCAGCCCATCCGGCGCGGAGATCTGGAGACCGCCGAGGGGCGGGCCTGCCTGCGCGGCGAGGCAGCAGGGGTGCCCCTGACCCTCTGGCTCGACAAGTATGCCGGTCCCGGGGTGGAGAAGAAGGGGCTTTGCCTGCACTTCAAAGACGGGCGGCGCATCGAGCTGCTTCGCCGCGGCAACCTGGAGTGGTTGCACCATCACGACGTCGACGGGATGCGGGGCTGGCAACGTGAGGAGCCCCTCTATCGCCACTGCATCGCCCAGACCCTGCTGGCCCCCGTGCCTTTGGGAGGCTGGGCCGGCACCACGGCGCGCCGTTTGCAGGAGGTCGCCCTGCTGCTTGAGTTGCAGCAAGGGCTGCGCGGCCCCCATTGACGTCGCTGGCGCCATCCGGCATGAGGGCTGGTGGCTGGCGCTGTCTTGCAGAACGCTCTCTGGCTTTGGTCCGTCTTGAGTGCGGCACTCTCGGTTTTTGCCCGTTCTTGCAGAACCGCGCATGGTGAGGGGAAAGGATTGGCGTTGCCAGTCGTTCATGGCACCTTATACTCTCCAGTCCGATTATCAGGTCTGCCATTTCCATGAATATTGCCATTTTATCCCGTGAGCCCAACAACTATTCCACCCGCCGTCTGGTCGAGGTGGCCCGGGCCCGTGGGCATCAGGTCGAGGTGCTCGACACCCTGCGCTGCTACATGAACATCGCCTCCCACAGCCCCTCCATCCATTACGAAGGACGGGAGCTGGAGAGCTATGACGCCGTGATCCCGCGCATCGGTGCCAGCATCACCTTCTATGGCACCGCCGTGCTGCGCCAGTTCGAGATGATGAGCACCATGGCCCTCAACAGCTCGGTGGCCATCTCCCGCTCCCGGGACAAGCTGCGCGCCATGCAGCTGCTCTCCCGTCACGGCATCGGCCTGCCGGTGACCGGCTATGCCCACAGCACCCACGACGTACCGGATCTCATCACCATGGTGGGGGGCGCCCCCCTGGTGGTGAAGCTGCTGGAGGGCACCCAGGGGATTGGCGTGGTGCTGTGCGAAACCCAGAAGGCCGCGGAGAGCGTCATCGAGGCCTTTATCCAGACCAACAACAACATCCTGGTGCAGGAGTACATCCGCGAGGCCAACGGCGCCGATATCCGCTGCCTGGTGGTCAACGGCAAGGTGGTGGCCGCCATGCGCCGCCAGGCCCAGCCGGGGGAGTTTCGCTCCAACCTGCATCGGGGCGGCACCGCCGAAGCCATCAAGATCACGCCGGAAGAGCGAGCCACCGCCGTGCAGGCCGCCAAGATCATGGGGTTGGACGTGGCCGGGGTGGATATTCTGCGTAGCGCCCGCGGCCCGCTGGTGCTGGAGGTGAACTCCTCCCCCGGCCTGCAAGGGGTGGAAGCTGCCTCCGGCAAGGACGTGGCGGGCAAGATCATCGAGTTCCTCGAGCTCAAGGCGAGCCGCAAGCACAAGCCGGCGGAATGAGTCCCAAACGAGTGTCAGACAGGTAAACACAGGGCGCCCTCGGGCGCCTTGTTGCTATCTGGGGGGGGGCTGGAAGGCAGCGGGCTTGCCGGGAAGTGTTTCCCTTCTCCCACTGTGTTGAACAGCCGGGGAGAAGGGCCGGGGATGAGGGGGCTATGTCGCCCCGGGAGCGCCGGGAATCATCACCAGCCGGGCGCTGAAGACCCCATCCACCAGGTGGGTCTCAATCTGCCAGCCCAGCTTCTCGCAGATGCGCTGGATGATGGTGAGACCGCAGCCGTAGCCGAGGATCTGATCCGGCGCGGCGGCGGTGGGGTTGCTGATGGTGAGCTCCTGCTCGTGCAGGGTGATCTCGATGTGGCCCTCGGCGTAGCTCAGGGCGTTTTTCAAGAGGTTGCCGAGGGCGATGGCGAGCAGGGAGAGGGGGGCCTGCACCTCGCTCTCCTCGTCCAGTTGCAGGCGAATGTCCAGCGTCTCCCGTTGCAGCAGGGGGGCGAGGCGGGTCAGCTCCCGGCGAATGAGCGGCGCCACCTGCTGGGGCGGGCGCTCCACGGCCTCCTTGCGTCCCAGCAGCAGGAAGGTTTCGGTGAGCAGGGCCATCTCGTCGGCGGCGGCGCGGATGCGGCTGACGGCGCGGGCTGCCGGGGCGGGCAGGTCATTCACCTTGCCGAGCAGGGCCGCGGATCCCTGGATCACCATGTTGGGGGTGCGCAGCTCGTGGCTGGCAAAGCGGCTGAACTCCTGTTCACGGGCAAACACGGCGGCTACCTCGTGCTTGCCCGCCAGCAGCGCCTGCTCTATCTCTCGCAGCTCCTGCCAGGGGGCATCGGGCACGAAGTCCCCCTGATCCGGGGTCAGGTGGGCGACCCGCTGGCGCAGCCGCTCCAGCGGCCTGGTGATGTGACGCACCAGCCAGATGCCGAAGGCGAGGCTCCCCAGCAGCAGGGCCAGGCCGATGAGGCGGGTCACCAGATGCAGCTTGGCTTCGTAAGGGTCCAGGTAGTCGTCCGCATCGTCGTTGAACACCAGATAGAGCAGCCCCTGACCCGAGGGGTGGGCGCGTACCAGGAAGTGCTTGTCCTCCCGGCCCAGCTGATGCTCGAAGAAGCCTGGGCTCTGGTAGGCCTTGAGCCAGGCGGGCAGGCGGCCCGCCTCTGTCCAGTAGCTGGAGAACTGGCGCGGGCTGGGGGCGGGGGCCGCCATTCCGAGGCGCAACCAGTCGTCGTCATAGCGGGTTGCCTCCGCCTCCAGCCAGTGGCGCAGGCTCAGCTCCTCCATCTTGTTCTCGGCCACCACCATCAGCAGGCTCAGGATCACCAGCAGCAGCAGACCGGCCCCTCCCAGCGCCAGCACCAGGCGCCGGCGCAGGCTCGGCAGACCGGAGGCAAGGGGCGGCGTCGGGTTCGTCATGGGGTCACCAGCCGGTAGCCCTGGCCGTGCAGGGTCTCCAGCATGGGGGTGGGGAAGGGCTTGTCGAGGACATTGCGCAGGGCATAGATGTGGCTGCGCAGGGCGTCGGAGTCGGGCTCCTCGTCGCCCCAGACGGTGTCGAGCACCTCCTGGCGCGTCACCAGCTGGGGGGCGCGCTTCACCAGCAGGGTGAGGATCTGGAACGGGATCTTGCCGAGTTTGAGCTCGACCCCGGCGCGGGTGGCGCGGCCGCTGGCGGGATCCACCGTCAGATCGCCAAAGCAGAGCACGCCCATGTCCCCTCTGGGGCCACGCAGGCTGAGGGCCTCCAGGCGCACCTCCAGCTCCTCCATGGCGAACGGCTTGACCAGATAGTCGTCGCCCCCCGCTCGAAAGCCTGCCAGCTTGTCCTCCAGGCTGTCGCGGGCGGTGAGAAAGAGCACCGGGGTCGCGATGCCGTCCGCACGCAGCCGCTCCACGGTACGCAGGCCGTCGAGGCGCGGCATCATGACGTCCATGATGATGACGTCGAAGCGCTCCTGGGCCAGCAGTTGCAGGGCCGCCTGGCCATGATAGGCGCAGTCCACCCTGTGCCCGGCCAGCGCCAGATAGTCCATGATGGTCTCCGCCACCTGGGGACTGTCTTCCACCACCAGTATTTTCATGCTCTGATCTCCTGGTCTGTGCCGCTATTTCACGGCCATTTCACACCGGATGGGTCATCCTGTGTGCCAGTGTAACCCCGAGGATCCCCGATGAAGAAGTCTCTCCGCGCCTTCTGGTTATTGATTCTATTGCCTTTTGGTCTGGTGCAGGCGGCCGAGTTCAAGCTCACGGGCCGCACCACCTGGCAGCTTGGCCAGTTGATGGTCAACGGCATTCCCTTCGTGATCGATGAGCGCACCCGCTTCAAGGATGGCCTGGATGAGGACGATCTCGGCGGGACCTGGGTCGATCTGGAAGGGGTCGTGCAGGAGACGGCGGCAGGGGCGCGGCGGCTCGTTCGCGAGGTGGAGGCGCTGGAGGAGGAGGACGAGATGGAACTGGAAGGGCCGGTGGAAGGGGGACGGATCTGGGGTTATGTCACCTCGGATGGGAGCCTCTCCCCGTTCGAGGGACGCTGGCTGGAGCTGGAGTGCAAGTTTGACGGCATGCGCCTGAGCCAGTGCCGGGAGGATGACTGACCGGTCAGGGCGGACCGGGAAAAATTGCCCGTCCGGGGCCATAGTTAAACCTCACCCCGTGACCCCGGACCGCCTGCCATGACCCGAACCGCACTCTGCCTGCTGCTGTTGCCCTTCTGCACCCTTGCCGACGACGCCGAGCTCTGGCTGGTGGAGCTGGAGCACAACGACGGGGTGCGCCTGCAATTCCAGGGGGCTGAGCTGGAGCTCGGCAGTGCCGAACTGCACGGCGTGGCGCAGCCGGACGGGCTCGTGCCCGGCATGCACCTCGCGATCCAGAGCCGCTATGGCGTCGCCGAGACGATCCGGGTGCTCGACGGGGCGCCGGATCCGGCGCTCGGGGCCAGCTGGCGGCGGGCGGAGGATCGACTGCTCACCCATAATCAGCAGGCATTGCTGCTACAGGATCTCGGTGTGCTGGTGTTTGATGCTGACACTCGCTGGATCAACGGCAGCGCCGCCGATCTGCAACCGGGTCGCCGCCTGGTGTTGAGCCGGGATGAAGAGGGCCGCCTCACCGATATCCTCATTCCCGACCCCGAGGATCCTCTCGACGCCGAAGAGTGAGACCTCTCTCCCTTTCCCCTTGTTAATGGCTTGTACTTTAAATTTCCCCACTTATACTGGCGCACATCTTGTCGGAGTGCTGACCGTCGAACGACGCTAAGCTGAGACCGTTAATTCGGGATCCGTGGAACCTGATCAGGTTAAGACCTGCGAAGGGAAACAAGGGTAACTTGCGGGTTACCGCGCCGGGGAAGGCACACCTTCCCGCCAGCTGGAGGCAGACCGCCTCTGGCTGGCACAGGCGCACAGGGGGAGGTTGTCCCGTCCGGTTGTCCTTAGGGCGCCGGGTTTCCAGACTAGGGAAACACCGGGACGGCAGAGCAGGGAAGATCCATGCCCGGCTCACTCCCCCGAGCACACCCCGCCGCAAGTTCATCTTCTCCTCGAACTCCAGACAAGCAAACACCCATAACTTCAACCAGTTAATGTGAGTTTTGCTATGTCTACCAATGTTTCTGATACCACCAAATCCAGCCGCCGCGAGCAGCGCTCCAGCGCCCAGACCTTTATCGACAACCTCAAGGGGATGGCGCACCCCAACTCCCGCCGCATCTTTATCCAGGGTTCTCGCCCTGACATCCGGGTGCCTTTGCGGGAGATCCAGCTGGCCGACACCTTCGTCGGCGGCACCAAGGAGGCTCCCCAGTTCGAGCCCAACGAGCCGGTGCCGGTTTACGATACCTCGGGCCCCTATGGGGAAGAGGCCGCCCCCATCGACGTGCGCCGCGGTCTGCCGCGCCTGCGCGAAGCCTGGGTGCTGGAGCGGGATGACACCGACGCGCTGGACGGGCTGAGCTCCACCTTCACTCAGGAGCGGCTGGCGGACGAGGGGCTGGATCACCTGCGCTTCGAACATCTGCACTCTTCGCAACATAAGGCCCGCCGTGCCAAGCCGGGCCGCCGGGTCACCCAGCTGCACTATGCCCGCCAAGGCATCGTCACCCCCGAGATGGAATTTATCGCCATTCGCGAGAACATGGGTCGCGAGCGGGTGCGCTCCGAGCTCCTGCGCACCCAGCACCCGGGTCAGGGCTTTGGCGCCAGACTGCCCCAGAACATCACCCCCGAGTTCGTGCGCGATGAAGTGGCCGCCGGCCGCGCCATCATCCCCAGCAACATCAACCACCCGGAAGCGGAGCCCATGATCATCGGCCGCAACTTCCTGGTGAAGATCAACGCCAACATCGGCAACTCGGCGGTCACTTCCAGCATCGAAGAGGAAGTGGAGAAGCTGGTGTGGTCCACCCGCTGGGGCGCCGATACCGTGATGGATCTCTCCACCGGCCGCTATATCCACGAGACCCGCGAGTGGATCCTGCGCAACAGCCCGGTGCCCATCGGTACCGTGCCCATCTATCAGGCGCTGGAGAAGACCAACGGCATCGCCGAGGATCTCACCTGGGAGCTGTTCCGCGACACCCTGCTGGAGCAGGCCGAGCAGGGGGTGGACTACTTCACTATCCACGCAGGCGTCTTGCTGCGCTTCGTGCCCATGACCGCCAAGCGCCTCACCGGCATCGTTTCGCGCGGTGGCAGCATCATGGCCAAGTGGTGCCTGTCGCACCACAAGGAGAACTTCCTCTACGAGTACTTCCGCGAGATCTGCGAGATCTGCGCCGCCTACGACGTGAGCTTGTCGCTGGGTGACGGTCTGCGTCCGGGCTCCGTCTACGACGCCAACGACGAGGCCCAGTTCGCCGAGCTGCGCACCCTGGGCGAGCTCACCAAGATTGCCTGGGAATACGACGTGCAGGTGATGATCGAGGGCCCCGGCCACGTACCCATGCACATGATCGAGCGCAATATGACCGAGCAGCTGGAGCACTGCCACGAGGCGCCCTTCTATACCCTGGGCCCGCTCACCACCGACATTGCCCCGGGGTACGATCACTTCACCTCCGGCATCGGAGCCGCGCTCATCGGCTGGTACGGCTGCGCCATGCTCTGCTACGTGACCCCCAAGGAGCACCTGGGCCTGCCCAACAAGGAGGACGTGAAGCAGGGGCTGATTACCTACAAGATCGCCGCCCACGCCGCTGACCTTGCCAAAGGCCACCCGGGCGCCCAGATCCGCGACAACGCCATGTCCAAGGCGCGCTTCGAGTTCCGCTGGGAGGATCAGTTCAACCTGGCCCTCGACCCCGACACCGCCCGCGCCTACCACGACGAGACCCTGCCCCAGGAGTCCGGCAAGGTGGCCCACTTCTGCTCCATGTGCGGGCCCAAGTTCTGCTCCATGAAGATCACCCAGGACGTGCGCGACTACGCCGCCAAGCTGGAAGCCGTAGAGATAAAGCTGGTCGGCATGGACGGTCAGCAGGAGCGGGTGGTGGCCGAGGTCGAGAGCGGCATGGCCCGCATGGCTGAAACCTTCAAGGAGACCGGCGGCGAGATCTACCATCAGGCGGCGACCCTGAAGCAGGCCGCAGGGGAGGAGGCGTGAGCAGCGAGCGCGGGGCTGTCAGCCCCGCCGACCTGTCCGCCGTGACGCAGGCCCGCCCCGTGGTCTGGACCATCGCCGGGTCCGACTCCGGCGGCGGGGCCGGCATTCAGGCCGACTTGCACACGATGCATGACCTCGGCGTGCACGGCTGCTCCGTCATCTCCGCCATCACGGCCCAGAACTCGGTGGCGGTGAAGATGGTCGACCCCGTGCTGATGCAGACCTTCGCCGCCCAGATCGATGCCCTGGGGCTGGATCTGCCACCCGCCGCCATCAAGATAGGCCTGCTGCCGACCCGGCTGCATGTGGAGGTGCTGGCACGCAGGTTGTCGACCGTCGAGGCTCCCTTCGTGGTCTACGACCCGGTGGCCATCGCCAGCACCGGCACCCCCATGGCGGAGCCCGGCATGCTGGTGGCGGTGCGCGAGCACCTGCTGCCACGTCTGTCGCTCATCACCCCCAACGGTCCCGAGCTGGAAGCCCTGACCGGCCTGCCCGCCACCAGTCCCGAGCTGGTGCGCCTCGCCGCCCGGCGGCTGCGCGAACTCGGCGCCCGTGCTGTGCTGGTCAAGGGGGGCCACCTTGAATGGGGCGGGGATCTCTGCCTCGACTACTACCAGGACGAGAGTCGTGAGTTCTGGCTCGCCGCGCCGCGCCTCGATACCCGCCACGGTCACGGCACCGGTTGCGCTTACGCCAGCGCCATCGCCGCCGTGGTGGCGCAGGACTATCCGGTGGAGGACGCCATCACCCTGGCGCGGGCCTACCTGCAACAGGGCTTGGCGGCGGCGCAGGGGGTGGGCGCAGGCCCGGGCCCCATCGCCCATCTCGGCTGGCCCGCCGACCTGGCCCACTTCCCCCGTGCCGTGCTGGCGGGTTCACCGCTCGATCGCCGCTTTGGATTGTATGAAGCGAGCAGCGCCCGTCTGCCGCAGGGCCCCTTTGCGCCGACCGAACACCACCTCGGCCTCTATCCGGTGGTGGACTCGGTCAAGTGGCTCAAACGCCTGCTGGGGGCCGGGGTCAAGACGATCCAGCTGCGGATCAAGAATCTGCCCGCCACAGAGGTGGCGCCGGCCATTCGCGATGCGGTAGCGCTCGGTCGCCGCCATGGGGCGCGGCTCTTTATCAACGACTACTGGCAGCAGGCCATCGAGGCGGGCGCCTGGGGCGTGCATCTGGGGCAGGAGGATATGGAGACCGCCGATCTCGCCGCCATTCAGGCGGCGGGGCTGCGTCTTGGCATCTCCACCCACGGCTACTTCGAGCTGATGCGGGCCCGCGAGCTGGCCCCCTCCTATATCGCGCTGGGCCATATCTTCCCGACCAACACCAAGGCGATGCCTTCGCGCCCCCAGGGGCTGGTGCGGCTGCATCGCTACCGCGCCCTGATGGCGCAGTGGCCCACGGTGGCCATCGGCGGCATCAGCGAGGAGCGGGTGGCGGCGGTCAAGGCAAGCGGGGTCGGCAGCATTGCGCTGGTCTCGGCCATCACGGCCAGCGACGACTGGCAGGGGGCGACCGAGCGGCTGCTTGCTGCCGTGGGGGCGGGGGATGAGCCGCGCTCGGCCACCGTTATACGGGAGGCTGAACATGCGCTCTGATGCCGCTTCTCTTAGTGACAAAGAGTACCTGCGATACGGCCGCCAGCTGATGCTGGCGGAAGTGGGTGAAGAAGGGCAGGCACGGCTGAAAGATAAGTCCGTGCTGATCGTGGGCCTCGGCGGGCTCGGCTCGCCGCTCGCCCTCTATCTGGCCGGGGCCGGGGTGGGCACCTTGTGGCTCGCCGATGGTGACACGGTGGATTCCAGCAACCTGCCGCGCCAGATCCTGTTCGATAGCGAGGCGGTCAACCACTCCAAGGCGGAGCTGGCCCGCGAGCGCTTGGCCGCCCACAACCCGCTGGTGGAGCTGATTGCCATCAATCAGCGACTCGATGCCGCCAGCCTGCCGGAGTTTGTGACCGAGGTGGATCTGGTTGTCGACTGTTGCGACAACCTCGCCACCCGCCAGGCCATCAACGCCGCCTGCGTGGCTCAGGTCAAGCCCTGGATCTGTGCCGCCGCAGTGGGTTGGCAGGGGCAGCTGATGGCGCGTACCAGCAGTGATCACGCCTGCTACGCCTGCCTTTATCCGCTGGATACCAAGGTGAGCCAGAGCTGCGAGACCAGCGGCGTCACCGGCCCGCTGGTGGGGGTGATGGGCTCTTTGCAGGCGCTGGAGGCACTGAAACTGCTGCTCGGGATGCCGAGCCCGGTGGCGGGCACATTGCGCCGCTTCGATGCGTTGACCCATCAGTGGCAGACCCTCACGCTGGCTCCCGACCCCGATTGCCCGGTTTGCGGCAGCACCCACCCGGCTCAGGAGAATTAACCATGAAGATCCGATTGAACGATATCGAGCTGACGCTGCCCACCGGCCAGCGCCTGACTGAGCTGCTGGCGGTGCAGGAGATTCCCCCTCAGGGGGTAGCGGTGGCCCTTAACGGCGCCGTGCTGCCCCGTAGCCGCTGGGCCGAGACCCGTCTCAATGACGGGGACGAACTCCACCTCTTCACCGCCATTGCCGGAGGCTGACCCATGATGCTCGCAGTCCCATCTTCGCGTGTTCTGCCTTGCGGCGGCACTTCATCTCTTCTTACCACGGCTGACATGCTCAAGATTGCCGATCACACATTCTCTTCGCGCCTCTTCACCGGCACCGGCAAGTTTGCCCGCCCGGAACTGATGGCCGCCGCCATCGAGGCAAGCGGCTCCCAGCTGGTGACCATGGCCATCAAGCGGCTCGAACCGGGCAAGGCCCACGACGATATCCTCACGCCCCTTCGGCAACTCGGGGTCAAGCTGCTGCCCAACACCTCGGGGGCCAAGACCGCCGCCGAGGCGGTATTTGCCGCCCACCTCGCCCGCGAGGCGCTGGGGACGAACTGGCTCAAGCTCGAGATCCACCCCGATCCGCGCTACCTCTTGCCCGATCCCATCGAGACGCTCAAAGCCGCCGAGCAGCTGGTGAAAGAGGGCTTTGTGGTGCTGCCCTACTGCGGCGCCGACCCCGTGCTGTGCAAGCGGCTCGAAGAGGTGGGCTGCGCCGCCGTGATGCCGCTGGGCGCCCCCATCGGTTCCAATCAAGGGCTGGTGACCCGGGAGTTTCTCTCCATCATCGTCGAGCAGGCCAATGTGCCCGTGGTGGTGGATGCGGGCATAGGTGCGCCGAGCCATGCCGCCGCCGCCTTTGAGCTGGGGGCCGATGCCGTGCTGGTCAACACCGCCATTGCGGTGAGCGGCGACCCGATCGCCATGGGCCGCGCCTTTGCGCTGGCCTGCACTGCCGGGCGCAGCGCCTATGAGGCGGGCCTCGGCGCCCGCGCCCTGCAGGCGCAAGCCTCCAGCCCGCTTACCGATTTTCTGGGGGCGTTATGAGTCAGCATGCCAATGACCCCACCCCGACCCTCCCCTTGCCAGGGGAGGGAGTGTCGACTTCGCCCTCTTGTGAAGTAGGAGATCGGGGGGGCGGATTAACACCTCCCCCTTGTGAAGGGGGAGGCCGGGAGGGGGTTGAGAGAAAGTCGGAGAGTTTTCTCGATAGATGGCAGGAGCTGGAGTGGGACGATATCGGCATGCAGATCCGCGCCAAGACCGCCGCCGATGTAGAGCGGGCGCTGACTACCTCCCGCCGCACCCTGAGCGATTTTATGGCGCTGATCTCCCCGGCCGCCGAGGCGTATTTGCCGCAGATGGCAGCCGAGGCCGAGCGCCTGACCCGCCAGCGCTTTGGCAACACCATCGGCTTCTATGTGCCCCTCTATCTGTCGAACCTGTGTGCCAACGACTGCACCTACTGCGGCTTCTCCATGAGCAACCGCCTCAAGCGCAAGACCCTGAATGCAGAGGAGATTGAGCGCGAGTGTCTGGCCATCAAGGCGCGCGGTTTTGACAGCGTGCTGCTGGTGACCGGCGAGCACGAGCACAAGGTGGGGCTCGCCTATTTTCGGCAGGTGTTGCCCATCATCCGCCGCCACTTCAGCACGGTGGGGATGGAGGTGCAGCCCCTCTCGCAGGATGAATACGCCGAGCTGAAAACCCTCGGCCTAGATTCGGTCATGGTCTATCAGGAGACCTACCACGCCCCCACCTACGCCCGCCATCACCTGCGCGGCAACAAGCAGGACATCGCATGGCGCCTCGCCACGCCGGATCGGCTCGGCCGCGCCGGTATCGACAAGATAGGGCTGGGGGCGCTCATCGGTCTCTCTGCGGACTGGCGTGCCGACAGCTACTTCGTCGCCGAGCACCTCGCCTGGCTTGAGCGCCACCACTGGCAGAGCCGCTACTCGCTCTCCTTCCCGCGCCTGCGCCCCTGCACCGGCGGGCTGGAGCCTGCCGTGGTCATGTCGGATCGCCAGCTGGCCCAGCTTATCTGCGCCTGGCGCCTCTTCTCGCCCACGCTGGACTTGTCCCTCTCGACCCGCGAGTCGGCTACGTTTCGCAACGGCGCGGTGCGCCTTGGCATCACCCAGATGTCGGCCGAGTCGCGCACCCAGCCGGGTGGCTATGCCGAGGGGGATAAAGAGGAGCTGGAGCAGTTCGCCATCCACGACGACCGCCCGGTGGGGGAAGTGGCCGCCGCCGTGCGGCTGGCAGGGTTGCAGCCGGTGTTCAAGGACTGGGAGCCCTTCCTGGGCCGATAGGGGCGGCCACGCCCCTTTGCCGGTGGCATCCGGCATGGTTGGGCGGTGTTCGGCCACACACCTTGCTGGTGGCGACGCTTTGGCTCCCTCCCCTGCGAAGGGGAGGGCTGGGGAGGGGTCTTGATGCGATATTTCATTGCCATCGTAGGGTCGATTAGCCGTCAGGCGTAATCGTCCGTTCCGAGGTATGGTGTTGGCGGCAGGGGCCGTTGTGTGGTGGCACGGCTTCGCCGTGCAGGATGCGAGGCCGCTGGCCTCGAAGGGGTTTCGCCCGCCCTTCGGGCTTGGGCGAGTAACTTTTCTTTGCGTGGCCAAAGAAAAGTCACCAAAAGAAAGGCCACCCCCGCCAATCCGACCGCTACGCGGTTTCCCTCGGGTCAGGTGCAAGGTCGGACGGACCGCCGCAGACGGCACATCCCTGTGCCGGCTGCGTCTGCGCCATCATCCCTGATGGCGCTCCTGACCTTTCACCTTCCCCTCGGCGGATTGGAGGGGGAATCAAATCCTCACCAGCTTTTGGTTGGTTAGCATGGGCTAGCTGTAATGTCCTTCATGTCACACCTCTCAATATCAACGGGGAAATAGCCCCAACTATCTGATATATGGCGTAGTATCGGAAATAACTGACTTTGGATGAGGCTTTCAAAGTAGCGAAGAAAGACTCTCCTGCGATTCCAATACACAGGTTTCTTGTACCTATGACGTCGACGTTTTACCTCCCGCGCAAGCTCTCTGGTGATGGCCAGGTGTACACGGAAGCAGAGCTATTGGCTGCTTCGATGTTTGTTGTTGTCTTGGCCGAACCCGGTGGGGGAAAAACCGATCTAATGGGAAGCCTTGCGCGGCAGCTGGGGACAAAAGCTGTAACTGCAACCCGATTCAGGTATATGGGGGCGGAGGAAGAAAATAGTCCACTGGTGATCGATGCGTTCGATGAACTGGCCAAGATAGATCAGTCAGGAATTCACTTAGTTCTAGCTAATGCTTGTAAGGCAAAAGCAACACGAGTCATCATTTCAAGCCGTTCCAGTGAATGGAGCAATGCAGATACCCAGTCATTCGGCGAGTTTTTTGGGGAGCAACCTCTGGTCGTCAGGCTGTGTGAATTTGATGAGAGCGACCAGCAAGCTATTTTCCTGCATCACTACCCAGAAGAGAACTTCATCGCCTTTCGTTCAGAGGTCATTCGATTTGAACTGGAGCCATTACTGCCCAATCCACTGTTCCTGCAACTGTTTGCGGGTGCCTATATCGAGAGCGATAGACATTTCATCGACAAGCGATCCATCTTCAGCACGGCAGTCGAGCGTCTGGCCAAAGAGGCCAACTCCAGAGTCAGGAGCGCAGCCCACTCTCTGACCTCACAGCAAAAAATTGAATTGGCAGCAGAAGTATTTGCCAAGCTACTGTTGTCTGGGGCTGAGGGGGTCAGTACCCAAGATGCTACGGCAGACCGGATCTACCCGACGCTGGCATTATTGCTTCACCCTATCGCTTCCAGAAACGACATTCTGGCAACCCAGCTCTTTAAACCGGGTGAGCGAGTGGATCTGCATCGTCCAGTGCATAAGATCGTTGCCGAATATTGCGCAGCGCACTATCTGACTCAACTGATTGCGGATCAAACCAAACCACTGATGCTTGCAAGCTGTTTCGCCGTCATCGCGCCCAACAATACGGTGCGAGATGAACTACGGGGGCTATTGGGCTGGATGGCTGCACTAGGTAACCGAGCTATACAGGAAGAGGCCATCAGGATCGACCCTTATGCTGTGCTGGCCAACGGAGATCCTTCCCAATTGCTTCCTAGCTCAAAACGAATGCTGCTGGCGCAATTGAGGAAATTTTCAGCTCAAGATCCCTACTTCAGGCGGGGTGATTACTGGCGTAGGTTCAGCATCGCGGGTTTGTTTACGCAGGAGGTGGCAGACGAACTAAAGCCACTACTAGCAACTGGTAATGAAGGGCATTTGCGCAACTTGATTCTTGAATTGCTGGCGGGATCTGCGGCAATTGAATCTCTACAAAAAGAGTTGTGCCAGCTCGCTTTTACTGCGCAAGAAAGCGCCCATACACGCATTCTGTCAACGCGATGCTTGCTCAAGATAACAGGCCGCGATCACCACGCAGACTTGGCCCGTTTCATTGCAGAAGCGAGTGAGGTCTCGCTGGAGATCGCGGCAGAAATCATTCTAACGCTGGGTTATCAAACCTTTGAAAGGAAATATTTATCTGAATTTCTTTGTATATGCGCAACGCTCTATCCTGGCCACCAAGTGCGAGAACGTACCATAGGTGCTCGCTATTTTATAAAAAAATTCATTGCCGAAATTGATTTGTTAACTACCGAGTGGTTGTTGGATGAATTGACCAGAGACCTTGCCTGCCATTGTGGCAAAAAATACTACGATTGTGATTGTCTAAATGGTATAAGTAAAGTTGTCGGTTTACTTCTGGATCATTATTTTAAAATGGCTCTGGCACCATTTAATCCTGTGAGGGTCTGGGGATGGATTGAAAATTTGAGATTTCACAAGAGTAAACGCCAGGATGAAAGCCACGCTGTTCAAGTTCTCTGTAAAAATAATGACTTACGGCAAGGTATAATTTTACATGTTTTTTCAAAACTGTACGAAGTTGAAGACATAGCCTATGTGCTACGACATAAATTTGGTCGGTTTTCTCACTCAGGCCTAGTGTTTCAACCTGAAGATTATAAGTTTATAATCGATCTTTCTTTTGAAATAAACAACCATGTCCTATGGGGTTTTTTCATCAAAACTCATGATTTTTATTCATTAGCAGAAGCGAAAGAGAGAGAGCCAATAAGACGGCATATGCGCAGGCACGCTTTATTAAAACCTTCCTTTATGCGCGAATGGATGAGACGTAATCGGGCTGCTGCAACTCAAGCCTATCAAGAAAGAAATGAACCATATGCGCGGCTGGATAGAAAGCAACGCCGCTGTGAACGTAGGTGGCAGTTTGAAGTTCGCTCTGAAAATTTAAAGTTCATACATGACGATGCATTTTCTCTTGAAAGTATTCGTGGGTTTGAAATATTTTCGCATTTTGCCTTCCTCATGTTGATGGAGCCAGAGAATGTAGAGGCTGAGTTTGGTTGTGGTAATAAGCTTCATGAATTGTTGCAAAACTGTTTTGAAATATTGTCTCCAAGAATACCTACATTAGATAGGCTGGCTATCTCATCAGACTTAACTGTTGAAATGGTACTTTATGCAGCGAGCATAGAGACGATGCGTGTTCAAGGGAATCTTAATTCTGTTGAATATCGACTTCTACAAGCTCTTCGTGTAGGTATCTATCGGGGGTATGACTCGATTTCGGAAGAGGAGAATAATAGACTTAAATCAGAGGTAGATCGCCAGCTATTTCCCGATCTCGGAAGCGCGGAGCGTTTTCTAAGGGAATATATTGAGCCACAACTAGCTCAATCAGGATATATGACTGCAGATGTATGGTTACTTCAGCGTGATGAGGCCTTTAGCCATCTGCGCCCCACTCTTTCTATAGAATGGCTTGCCCGTTTTCCAGAGTTGGCTATTTTACCACTGGACTCACTTTTTGAGATTGCAGCTCAATATGGTAATCGTTATGAATTGAACGAAATTATTATACTGCGTTGTGAAGAACTGATGTCAAAGTGGCCTATATTAACTGGCGACGAAGAGATAGAACAGAGGCGTACATTCTGGTTAGTACGTGCTTTCTACTTTTTGACCGATATACATGAGAAATATTGGAGTTGGTTGAGGAACGATAAGAATACAGTGTTTATACTATATGAGCTATCAGGGCGAATAAACCGCAGCGATCGCCAATATTGGCCCGTGCTCACATCAAATAAAATTGAGGCTATTCTTGAAGCATTTATAGACCACTGGCCTAAGGTAGTGCTGCCGAATCATTATGGTACTGGGAGCCCTAAAGAGGAGAAAGCATACAGATTTTTGAGTGAGGTGATTTGGTCTATTAACTCTGATGATTCTAGTCATGCTCTACCAGTCCTTAACCGTCTGCTTAAAAACTCCCGCATTTCCGATTTTCATATGGACTTGCAGAGCATCTATGCGACCCAGCTAAGGCGGAGGGCATTGCGGGATTTCACTCCTCCGCTGCCACAAGAAATTCTCAAGCTGCTGGATGGTAATGAAGTTGTTACAGTGGAAGGCTTGCGCAAGCTGGTTCTTTACGAGTTGCAACAATATCAACAAGATATCCATGGGGGCGAGTTCAATTCAGCAGCTCGTTATTACGAGAAAGGTGAAAGGCTGGATGAAGTTAGTTCAACCGAGATCATTGCTGAACGTATCAAGTTGCGCCTTGAGCCGAAAAATATCACTGTCACACCGGAACATCAGCTAAAGGATCGAAACCGGAGTGATTTCACTGTCACCAAGATGATGGGTGGTCAGAGACGGCTCTTGGTGACGGAGGTCAAAGGGCAATGGCATCGGGAGCTTTACTCGGCGGCATCCGCCCAGCTCTATGAACGTTATTCCATCCACCCGGATGCTGAACATCAAGGCATATTTTTAGTTATCTGGTTTGGTGCGAATGAAGAGGTTGCAGGACGAAAGAAGCACGGGATTAAGTCTGCCCAAATGCTGAAAATAGATATTGAAGCAAAACTCCCCGCCGAGTTATTAGGGTTAATTGATGTGTTTGTGTTGGATGTTTCTCGTTCATGAGTGGTCAATCTGGGGGAGGGAGTCTTCTCGACACAGTGGGGGTCTGTGGGGTGATGTTGCGTGGCTGGAATTCACATGAAGCCTGTGTTGTGTTCTTGTCCTGCCTTATACACCTGTCTGGGCCAATCCCTGTCGCCTGATTCCCGGCTGTGCATCGACCCCGCCGGGGTTTGTCTCTAGCATAAGGAGGATGCGGGGCAGGGGCTCCGCCATGCGGGTGGTGGTTGTGCCCGTTTACGGACTTTTGGCGGAGAGAAAAGATGAAGCTGCGTTCCTTGTTGATGGTGGGTGCCCTGCTGCTGGGCGGATGTGCGGTCAATCCCTATGGGGGGACGCCTGCGCCGGTCGGCGAGCCGGACAAGCCGGTGACCAAACCAGAGAAACCCGTGGCCGAGCCTGACAAGGCCGAGCCGGTGCCTGCTCCCAAACCCGTGGCACCGACGGGGCTGGCGGTCGCCCTGGCCGATGACTTCCTGAAGGCCGCCGATGTGCAGGCACTGGCGGGCAGCAGCCCGGTACTGCTGCTGATGGCGCCCCAGAACGGCACAGGTGAGCCCTTCAGCACCCAGCCCCTGGCGGTGGCCATGATCCAGCGCATTCAGGCCAATAGCGGCTTTCGTTTCGCAGACCCGGGCCAGGTGGCGGCCATCACGGGTCAGCTCGAATACCAGCAGGGGGGCATGAACCCCGCCTCCCTGGTGCGTCTGGGTCGCCAGACCGGGGCGGGTTACATGCTCTACGGGGATCTCCTCTCTGAAGGGGGCCGCTACCGGCTCGCCATGAGCCTGATGGATCTCAAGAGCGGCGAACTGCTCTGGAATGCCAGCCGATCCGCAGCCCGCTGATGCCGGCTCGCCATGAGCCTGATGGATCTCAAGGGCGGCGAACTGCTCTGGAACGCCAGTCGATCCGCAGCCCGCTGATGCCGGCTCGCCGGATCCCTCTTGACCGGGATCCGGCCTTGCCTCCCTTGTCCGGGGGCGGGAATACCCCTGTGGCGCTCCTGACGTCACAGGGGTTGGCATGTCGCACTGCCTGAGGGCAAAAAAACCTTCCTGACTGTCTGACAATTCTGGTTCTGACAGCATCCCCGATTGCTACCATTCACTTTGCCGGAGGCTTGTCCGGTGAACACGTCACCGACCGCATCCTTCCCGCCCGGCAGGCAGCTTTCTGCCCCTGTGCGATACTCCATGAGTCTTGTATAACAGGAGTACAGGGACCCACTCCCACGGATAGCAAGGAGCTCGGATGGCGCTCTCAGTGGCACAACTCTACGAAGTGATGGCCCAGTTGCCGGATCCCGTTTTCATCCTCAGCGAAGATGGCTACTACATCGAGTACATCGGCGGGATGGAGCAGCAGTCCTACCAGAACGGCAACCCGCTGATCGGCAGACAACTGCTGGACGTACTGCCCGAGGACAAGGCGCAGTGGGTGATGGCGCAGGTGGCTCAGGCCCTCGCCAGCGGCCAGGTGCAGGTGGTGGAGTATGACCTCTCCCCCGCCGAGGTGGACGGCATCGACGCCGACGCCGGACCCCAGGGAATGCAGCGTTTCGAGGGCAAGATAGCGCCCTTGCCCTCTTTATATGAGGGGAAGCGGGCGGTGGCCTGGATGACCCGCAGCATTACCCGCCAGCACGAGCTGCAACAGCGGCTCAAGCGGCTCGGGGAGACGGATCAGCTCACCGGCCTCTACAACCGCCACTTCTTCTTCGACCAGTATCACCATAAGGTGCAGGGGCAGCATCTCACCGGCCTCATCATGCTGGATCTCGATCACTTCAAGCAGATCAACGATCGCTTCGGCCACCAGACCGGTGACAAGGTCCTGTGCCGGGTCTGCGAGTGCGTCTCCGCCCAGTTGCGGGGGGAGGATCTCTTCGTGCGCAGCGGTGGCGAGGAGTTTCTGATCCTGCTGCCGCAGATAGACGAGGGGATATTGCTGAAGGTGGCGGAGCGGATCCGCGCCGCAGTGGCGGCCATGGCGCCGGATCCCGCCCCCGTGACCGTGAGTCTGGGCACCACCCTGATCCGGCCGGGAGAGGATCTTGGCACCGTGCTGGCCCGGGCGGACGAGTGGCTCTATCGGGCCAAGCGGGGCGGGCGCAACCGGGTGGCCCACGATGGGGCGCCCTGAGGGGCGCAGTGAACAGGAAAGAGGGCGACCCGGGGTCGCCCTCTTTCATTTGGCCGGGCCAGATCAGCCGAACAGGGTCGAGATATTCTGCCCCGCCATCAGCAGGCCGATGGCCAGGGCGCTGAACCAGACCAGGGTGGCGGCGACCAGAGCATAGCCGAGGGCGACGAAGAGACCGTCCCGCTGCAACATGCCGATGGCCAGCAGCAGGATGGCCCAGGCGGGCATGGCGTTGGTGAAGGGAATGGCGCCCAGCGGCAGCATCAGCAGCAGGGCGGCCAGCATGATGAGCAGGCCGTTGCAGCGGTTGATGGTCACGCTGCCGGTCAGGATGAGCAGGCGCGGGCGGATGAAGCGGTCGATGCGGGCCAGCAGATCCGCCCCCTTGTGCAGGGTCGGCTTGAGGTGCTCGGCGGCAAAGCGGCGCTCCATCAGGAAGGCGGGCAGCCAGGGCACCCGGTTGAGGGTGATGCCGATGCCGATGAAGAGGATCAGCAGGCCAAAGGGGGTGCTGACGCCGGGAATGGAAACCGGCAGCAGGAAGGGAACCGTGAGCAGCACGCAAAACAGCAGCATGCCCTGCTCGCCCACCAGGGCCAGCATCTGGCGCAGGCTGATGTGGCTCTCCTCGATGGCGTGGGCGGTGGCCCTCAGGGTATCGGAGAGCGTGCTTTGGGGGTCGTTGAGTTGCGCGGCAACCATTCCTGAGATCCTCGTCTGTTGATGCCACCGCTGTGGCGCCGCCAGCTTACGGGGACGAGGTTAATCCCGGATGAATAACCCCGGGGAGCACAGATATTTCCATCGGGAGCGGGGCAATGGGGCTGGTACAGCCCCCGTCCAGTGTGGGAGACGGGCGCTCTGATATGCTTTGCGCAGGTCTTTCACCAAAGGATGAGCACATGAGAGGAGCGATGGGGATGGTGCCGGGGCTGCTGCTGCCCCTGGCGGGCTGGGCAGCCGAGCCCCCGGCGACGGGCTGGCAGCTGACTCCCTTTGCGGGATACAGCTCGGCCATCGACTTTCGGGCCATGGACGAGCCGGCCCCCACGCAGCACGGGAGCGACATCGACACCCTGCAAGGGGAGCGCTCCGGCAGCTGGGGACTCTTCATCAGCAGGGAGGTGGATGACCCCGGCATGGTGGAGCTGCTCTACAGCCACCAGTCGACCCGGGTGTCCCCCGAACTGCCCGACAGGCTGACGGTGGACACCCTGCAGTTTGCCGGGGCCCTGACTCTCTCGGACAACCTGATGGCCCCCTATATCGGTGCCGGGATCGGGGTCACCCGCTTCGATGCCTACGACAGCGAGACGGCCCCTTCCATGTCCCTGGCCCTCGGGGTGCAGCCGCGCCTGACCGAACATCTGGCCGTGCGGGCCGAGGTGCGCGGTTATGGTGCCCTGGTCAACGACGACAGCCAGTTTCTCTGCAACCCCGAGATCTGCGCCTTTCGGGTGAGGGGGGAGCTGATCACCCAGTGGCAGGCCAATATCGGCTTGACCCTGAGGTTCTGAGCCCCGCTCGGACTAGGCGATGCCCTTGGTGAGGCGACTCAGGGGCTCGTTGACGTCGAACACCTTGTACTGCACCGCGCTGGCGCCCATGGCGAGCACCCGCTGCTCATGCATGGTGGTGTAGGCGAGGGCGCTCCCCTCATCCTCGAACAGATAGATGCCGCCCGCCTCGCCGGTGCGCGGGTTCTCGGTCCAGATCTTGGAGATGAAGCCCGGCTCCCGGGTGATGGAGTCGGCCAGCGGCATGGCCGCAGCAGTGAGGGCCGGTCCCATCATCTCGGCGGGGAAGTTGAAATGGATCTGCAGCAGGCTGGGCATCATAAACCTCTCGTGGGTGTTGATTGACGGAATCCGCATCATAGGAAGCCGGCATCTTGGCTGCAAGAAGGCACATTTTCGTGGCATAGTTACCGCAAAGTAACCACTCACGAGCCATACCGTGCCCTCACTGCCCTGTCCCGCCTATCAGGTATTGCGCCTGCTGATCGGCAAATGGAAGCCGGCTATTCTGTTTCATCTGCGCGAACAGACCCTGCGCTTTGGCGACTTGCGCCGCTGCCTGCCCGAGGTGAGCCAGAAGGTGCTCACCGCCCAGCTCAAGGAGCTGGAGAGCGACGGCGTCATCATCCGCACCCTCTACCCCGACGTACCGCCCAGGGTGGAGTACTGTCTGAGCCCCCTTGGCGTCGCCCTGATCCCCCTGCTCCAGCAGATGCACGATTTTGCGCTGAACCACGTTGATCTGCTGGCTGGTCAGGGTCCTGTTTCTAGCGAGCCCGCAGCAACCAGCGGCTGAGGGCGGTGGCCGCCAGCAGTCGGTAGCCGAGCAGAGTGAGCGCCAGCAGCGCGGGTACCTTGAGGAGTTCCCACCACACCTGCTTGCCCTGGGGGCCGAAGATCATCAGCCACACCACCAGCATCATGTGCAGACAGTAGAGGCCGAGCACCTTGGGGGCCTGGCGCTCCAGCCAGCTGCCTTTGCCCCATGCCGGGTTGGCCAGCAGCAGGCCGAACAGCCCCAGCGCCCAGGGGAGCGAACCCAGCAGGAAATCGTGACGAGCGAGGGGGACGGCGGCAACGCGCAGCAGCCCTGCGGCCTCCAGGGCGTAGAGCCCCATCCCCGCCATCATCATCAGGGCGCAGCGCCTGGCGTCCGGCTGCCAGGCACGCAGGCGCAGCTCGGCGCCGAGAGCCACGAACAGCAAGGAGAAGAAAGGGCCGTTGCGGGTCAGCAGGGCCCACTCGCCCCCCGGCAGCAGCGGGCCATAGGAGCCGCCGATCAGGGCCAGGGCGTAGAGCAGGGCCCCCAGCAGCAGGGCCAGCCTCGGCAGGCGGACCTGCTGGCAGAGCCCCAGGATCAGCACCGCCACCATCAGGGCGGGCAGGAACCAGAGGTGGATCATGCCGCCCACCCACCAGACGTTGAGATGATCCCCGAGCTGCATCTGCCACTGGCCCGCCATGGCGTGCAGGTAGCCCTCGCTCACCGCCGCGAGCGGGTTGAACGGTATCAGCACGTAGAGCAGGCTCCACGCCAGCCAGAGCCCCAGCAGGGGTCGGCAGTAGCTCAGTGCGACCGTCAGCGGGTGGCCTGCGGCGAGGGCGGGTTGCAAGAAGTAACCGGCGCACAGGAAGAACAGCGGCACCGCGAAGCGGCAGAGCTGGTTGATGACGGCCCCGACCAGAGGGTAGGGCGTGCCGTCCCACAGGGCGGGGTCGAAGGGGTTGCTGAAAGGGGAGAGATGGATGGTCATCACGGCCAGGATGGCCACCACTCGCCCGCATTCGATGCTGGAGATGCGCATGATTCCTCGTGGCGTTCGGGAGCTGGGCGCACCCTATCAGCCGCAGGTGCTCCCTATCCAGCCGCCTGGTCGCCAACTGTGACCCCCATCGGCGGCCGGTTACCCTTTGTTACCCGAGGTGCGGGCAAGGTTACCGCCGCCGGGAGCGGGATCCCGTTTTGGTGTCGGTAAAAGGGCTAGAGCAGGGCCACCAGCACGGTGACCAGGGCGCCCAGCAGCAGCAGGGTGATGCCGCGACCGGCGGGGCCGTGCAGCTTGTTCCACATCAGCAGGCTGGTGAGGGCCAGCAGCAGCATGGCCAGGGCCGCCAGATCTCCCACCAGTTGCCAGGGCAGGCCGGTGCCCATGCCACGGTGCAGCCGGTTGAGGCTGGCAGCGAAGTTGGCCTGCTGCAGCTCGGTGCGCACCAGCAGAGTGCCTTCCACATAGCTGGCGGCCACGCTCTGGCTGAGGGTGACACCGCGCAGCTCCCAGCGGGCCGGCAGGGTGAGGGCGCCGGATGGTGTGGGCAGGGTCTGGGGCGGGGTGATCTGGGGTCGCCCCTCCTCGAACATGTCTGCATAACGCTGTTGCAGCAGGGCTTTCAATTCATCCGGGCTGCCCAGCGGCGTGCTCAGTACTATCTCTTCGCTCGACTTGGCGGTGTGGGGACCGGGCAGGGGCAGCACGGCCCTGTGTTGCAGCCAGAGGCCGGTGAGGCCGTAGAGCAGCATCAGGGTGAGGGTGGCAAAGCCTGCCCAGGCGTGGATGCGGCGCACCCACTTGTTGTTGTGCAGGGGGAGTTTTCTGCGTGTCATCGTTCGGTGCTTCATAACAATCTGGCCAGCGAACGCTGGCCAGAGGGGTCGGTAAACAGGGAGGATCAGAAGCGGTAGGCGGCGGTCAGGTGCAGCTGACGGGGCGTGCTTGGCATGATCTGGGCCGCGCTGGTGGCGCTGACGAAGTAGTCGTGATCGGTCAGGTTCTCCACGCTCAGCTGGGCTTCCCACTGGGGCCAGCGGTAGCCGGCACGGGCGTCGAAGCGGGCGTAACCGGGCAAGGTGGTGGTGTTGGCGTTGTCGGCGAAGCGATCCCCCACCGCCGTCACCCCGGTCTCGCCGAACCAGCCCTGCTTGCCGCTCTGGTAGCCGGCGAACAGCTGGCCGTTCTGGCGGGAGACGTTCATCGGTCGCTTGCCTTGCAGGTCCGCGTCTGCCTTGACCTGCTCGGCATCCTGGATGGCGACGCCGCCGCGCAGATAGATCTCGTCGGTCAGCTGGGCACGGGCGCTCAGCTCGATGCCGTCGGTGCGCTGCAGACCGGTGAGGATCACCTTAGTGGGATCCAGCGGATCCTTGCTGCGCTTGTTGTACATCTCCAGCCGGTAGAGGGAGAGGGTGGTGGCGAGGCGGCCGTTCAGCCAGTCGCTCTTCACGCCCCCTTCATAGAGCCGGGTGTGCTGGGGATCCAGGTTGTTGTTCTTGTCCCCCGGGGTGATGCCGATAAGCTCACCGCCCACCGGGGTGAAGGTCTTGCTGTAGGAGGTGTAGAAGGCATGCTCCTCGATGGGGCTCCACACCAGGCCCAGGCGCGGACTCAGGCTGGTGACCGAGAGGGTCTCTTCCTTGTCGAGGTCGTTGCGGCGGCTGGTGACGGTGAAGTCGTCGCGGCGCAGGCCTGCCAGCAGGTGCCAGTCGCCCAGGCTGAGCTGATCCTGCACATAGAGGCCGACACCGCGCACTCTGTGATGGGCGTCGCTGGAGAGTTTCATGGCGCCGTCGTAGGTGGGCAGGGAGCCCGGATCATAGAGGTTGCCTGCCGGGATCGGGTTGGCGTTCTGGTAGAGCTTGGGGGTGCGATCCTGCCAGCCCTGCTCCAGGCCCACCAGCAGACGATGGGCGACGGGGCCGGTTTGCAGCTGGCCTTCCGCCTCGGTGTTGCTGGTGAGGCTGCTGGCCTTGAGATCCTGCTGCCAGCGGGCGCGGGTGACCTTGTCACCCTTGACGCTGGTGACATAGGTGTTGTCGAACTGGCTGTCGAGAGTGGTGTAGCCGAGCTGCTGGCGCAGTTGCCACTGATCGTTGATGTCCCAGGTGAAGCGGGAGCGGGTGGACTGGGCCACATCGTCGATGAAGTCGCGGCGTGTGTCGCTGTAGACGCTCTCGATGGGGACATTCGCCGGGCGACCATCGACGCCGGGAATGCCGCGATCCGGGGTGCGATCGTGCTCGTTGCGCTCGTACTGCACCAGCCAGTTCAGGGTGTCGGTGATCTCCCAGTTGACGGAGGGGGCCAGCAGGGTGCGCTTGCTGGTCACGTCGTCGCGAAAGCTGTCTTTGTCTTCCTGGGCCAGGTTCAGGCGCACCTGTACCCGCTCTCCTGCCTCGCCGTTGAGATCGGCGGCGAAGCGTCGGCTGTCGAAGCTGCCGACCTGGGCGCTGACGCTGGAGGCCTGCCCCTTCTGGGGAACCTTGCTGACCCGGTTGACGATGCCGCCCGTGCTGCCACGGCCGTAGAGCACGGCGGCGGGGCCCTTGAGCACTTCGACCCGTTCGATGTTGCCAAGGTCGCGGGTGTATTGCATGTCGTCGCGCAGGCCGTCGAGGTAGAAGTCGTTGCTGGCGCTGAAACCGCGGATGGTGACGCCGTCAAAGCGGGTGTCGCCGCTGGCGTTGACGCCAGGGATGCCGGTCAGGGCTTCACTCAGGGTAGGCTGGCCGAAGGCGGTCAGCTCGCTTGCCTTGACGCTCTCGATGCTCTGGGGCACCAGCTTGGCCGGGGTGGCGGTACGGGTCGCGGTGGCAACCTCTTCATGTTGGCTGCGTTTGCCGACCACGGTCAGGGTTTCGTCTTCGGCACGGGGGCTGGTGCAAACCGCCAGCAAGGCGACGCCCAGCAAGGCGCGCGGGGGGTTGGAATGGTTCATCTGGGTGTGACTCTTTGTCGACCAATCGGCCTGAACTTGTTGATTTATTTGTAATTATTGATTTCTCTCATCGCGAGAGGTTGCTAATGATATTGATTTTCATTTGCCTTGCAAGGAGAAGATGCAAGAAAAAGAGATCATTGGCGGGCAGGCACTGAGGGGGCTGGAACCTCGGGGAAAAGGCCGGGGGAAACCTTGGTTCGGTTCGGAGGGGACGCTACCATGGTAGCCTCGCGCCTTGGCGCACCATCCGGCACACACAGGGAGAGAAACATGGTCGAGATCATCAGGGCGGATCTGCACAACCCTCGCCACGGCGAGGCGCTGATCGCGATGCTGGACGAATACGCCAGGGACGAGATGGGGGGCGGCAGTGCACTGGCGGACGAGGTGAAGGCGAATCTGGCCGAAGCCCTGGCCGCGCGACCCGGTGCTCATGTGCTGCTGGCCTGGGTCGATGGGGAGCCCGCTGGCGTTGCCACCTGCTTCGAGGGTTTTTCGACCTTCGCCTGTCAGCCGCTGCTCAATATCCACGACGTGGCGGTGCACCCTGCCCATCGCGGCCAGGGCATCGGCAAGCAGCTGTTGGCGGAGGCGGAGCGGCTCGCCCGGGAGCTCGGTTGCTGCAAGCTGACCCTGGAGGTGCTGGAGGGGAACAAGGTGGCCCAGGCTGCCTATCGCGCCAGCGGCTTTGCGGGTTATGAGCTCGATCCCGAGGTGGGCCGGGCTATGTTCTGGCAGAAGAAGCTGGGGTGAGAGGGTCGGCAAACATGATCTGCCGGGCTTGCCTCTGAGACTCCTGTCCCCTAGAGTGGCACCAGATTTTTCAATGTGTTGATGGAACCGGCCCGGCCGGGTGAGTGACATGAACCTTTATGCTTCGGATCAGCGAGTGACCCGAATGAACTCCGTACAGATGCGCACGATGAAGCATTGTCCGGAGCCGATGGAGGCCCAGACCTCCCATCCATTCATCGTGCAGTGACGACCGGATCTCGCTACCTCGCGGGAGCCGTGACCTTGCCGCACGACTGAACCAAGGCCATAGACGTTGCCTCGTCTATGGCCTTTTTTGTTGCCCCGCAGCCAGGCTGCGGGTGCGAGACAGAGCAGAGGCCCGCCCGGGTCTCTGCTTTTTTTATGGTCTGTCATGACCGACGGGTATGCTTGGCAAGGGCCGGGTCGTCGGCCAGAGAGGCTGACCATCTTCAAGAGGAAACAGTGCAATGTCACAAAATATCTATGACGAACCAGGGTTTTTTGAGGGCTATGCCCAACTGCCACGCTCCCTTCACGGGCTGGCGGGGGCGCCGGAGTGGCCTGCGCTGCACGCCATGCTGCCGGAGCTTGCCGGCAAGCGGGTGCTGGATCTGGGCTGCGGTTATGGCTGGTTCTGCCGGGCAGCCAGAGATCTCGGGGCTGCCGATGTGGTCGGTATCGATCTCTCCGCCAAGATGCTGGCCCGTGCCGCCGAGCTGACCCGGGATGAGACCATCCGCTATCGGCAGGGGGATCTGGACGGTCTTGCGCTGTCCGATGAGCCTTTCGATCTCATCTACAGTTCCCTGGCGCTGCACTACCTGCCCGAGGTGGCGCCGCTGTTTGCGGAGATCCACCGTGCGCTGGTGGCTGGCGGCAGCCTGGTGTTCTCGGTGGAGCACCCCATCTTCACCTGCCCGCAGCCGCAGGGCTGGCTGGTGGATGCAGAGGGACGCCGCTCCTGGCCCGTCAACGGCTACCAGGCCGAGGGCAAGCGGGTCAGCAACTGGCTGGCGGAGGGGGTAGTCAAGTATCACCGCACCCTGGGCACCTACCTCAATGCCCTTGTCGCCGCAGGGTTCCAGATCCGCCGCGTGGAGGAGTGGGGGCCGACGGCGGCGCAGATTGCGGCCAACCCGGCCCTGGCGGAGGAGGCGGAGCGCCCCATGCTGTTGCTGGTGTCGGCGTACAAACCCCTGGCCTGACGCAATAAAAAACGGCGCGCAGAGTGCTCTGCGCGCCGTGTCATCAGGTGGTTGCCGACTTAGAAGTCGTAGCGGGCCGCCAGCTGGAAGTCATCCTTGGTGTTGAGCTTGCCGCTGTCATGGCTGTCGAGGTTGTTGATGCGGTACTCGCCGATGACGCGCAGGTTCTTGTTGAACTTGTACTGGGCACCCAGGGTGTAGTAGTCGATGGAGTCGTAGTCAGACTTGCCAGCCTGCTCCACCTTCTGCTTGTTCCACAGGGCCATCAGGCCGAAGCCGCTCTCGAAGTTGTAACCCAGCGCCCCTTCCCAGCCGGTGTGATCCTTGCCAGTGGCCAGGAAGTCGCTGCCGTCGGCATAGCTCAGAGCAGCGTAGAGGGCCTTGTTGTCGTACTTGGCGGAGAGCAGCCACAGCTTGGCATCCTCTTCACCGCTCTTGTCGCGGATGCCCACGTTGTAGGCGGTCCCCAGGGAGAGGTTGAACGGGAAGGTGTAGGCCACGGCGGCACCGTAGGCGGCATCGCTGTCCTTGCTGGAGGTCTCTTCGGTGTCACCGCCATCGAACTTGTAGCTGGTATCGACCTGGAAACCGTTGAACAGGCCGGAGTACTTCAGCACGGAGCCGGCGCGGTTGGTGGCGAAGGTGTCGGTCTTGGCGCCCAGTGCCTCGTTGCCGTAACCATCTGAGAGAGAGACATCAGTCCAGTCCGCCAGGAAGCCAGGAGCCCCCTTCTGGCGACCGAAGGTGACGGTTCCCCAGTTGGCGCCGACACCGGCGAACGCCAGACGGGTACGCAGGTTGTCGGAGTTCTCGCTGACGGTCTTCTCGCTGTCGTTGATGTACATCTGCAGTTCGTACTGGGCCAGCGCCTTGAGACCCGGGTTGATCTCGCTCTCTACCTTGGCGCCCAGACGGACAAACTGGTTGGCCCCCTGCTTGTCGCTGTATTCGTTCTTGATGTCACCGTTGGCGTCCAGCTCTTTCTTCTCGCCGAAGAACTGGCCGGCGTAGATGCGGCCGTAGAGGTCGAGCAGGGTGCTCTCGTTTTTGTACACTTCGACGGCTTGAGCCTGGAAGGCGGCGGTAAGAGCCAATGCTACTACTGTCAGCTTTTTCATCATGATCCCTTGTGTTGCAAGCTTTTGTTTTAAAAGACGGGGCCATGCTAGAAGTGACAGATGACAGTCGGGTGACCGTGCAATGAACAAACCGTGTCGGTTCCATGTCAGCGGGATGAAAACCGGGATTTATGTGGCTGGTCGCCACTTTTACGCGCAAAGGTTTGCCCTTGTGGTAGAATGCCGCCCGTTTTCGAGCTCCTAAGGTTGGATATGCGATGAGACGTGAACTGGCAATCGAATTTTCCCGAGTGACGGAAGCGGCTGCACTGGCTGGCTACAAGTGGCTCGGACGTGGTGACAAGAATATCGCCGATGGCGCGGCCGTGGCGGCCATGCGTCACATCCTCAATCAGATCCAGATCGATGGCGAGATTGTGATTGGCGAAGGGGAGATCGACGAAGCCCCCATGCTTTACATCGGCGAGAAGGTGGGCACGGGTCAGGGCGACGCCGTGGACATCGCGGTCGACCCCATCGAAGGGACCCGCATGACCGCCATGGGTCAGGCCAATGCCCTGGCCGTGCTGGCGGTGGGCGACAAGGGATCCTTCCTCAAGGCCCCCGACATGTACATGGAAAAGCTGATCGTGGGCCCCAAGGCGAGAGGCGCCATCGATCTCGATCAGGCTCTGGAGCTGAACCTCAAGGCCGTGGCCAAGGCGCTCGGCAAGCCCCTCTCCCGTCTGACCGTCATCACCCTGGCCAAGCCGCGTCATGACAAGGCGATCAAGGAGATGCAGGGCCTGGGGGTGCGGGTGTTCGCCATTCCCGACGGTGACGTGGCCGCCTCCATCCTCACCTGTCTGCCGGACAGCGAAGTGGACATGCTCTACGGCATCGGTGGCGCACCGGAAGGGGTGATCTCCGCCGCGGTGATCCGCGCCCTGGACGGCGACATGCAGGCTCGCCTGATCCCCCGCCACCAGGTCAAGGGTGACAGCCCCGAGGTTCGCGCCCTGGGTGAACAGGAGATCGCGCGCTGCGAGGAGCTGGGCATCGACGTGAGCAAGGTGCTCAAGCTCGAAGATCTGGCCAAGAATGACAACGTCATCTTCTCGGCCACCGGCATCACCAAGGGTGATCTGCTGGAAGGGATCACCAGCGACGGCGTCATGGCAACCACCGAGACCCTGCTGATCCGCGGCAAATCGCGCACCATCCGTCGTATCAAGTCGATCCACTTCCTGGATCGCAAGGACAGCGTGGTGCGTGACATCATCCTGTAAGCAGGAGGATGGCGGTGGCGGCAAGTCACGAACTCTCATGCCGTCGCATCAAGTCGATCCACTTCCTGGATCGCAAGGACAGCGTGGTACGTGACATCATCCTGTGATGTGCTGACTCCCGCAGCAAAAAGCCCGGCACTGCCGGGCTTTTTGCGCTCTGCAGGGCGCCAGGATGCCCGTGCAGGGATAAGGCTTAGGAGAAACCGGACTCCTTGCTACACTGCGGTGCCCCACAGAGGAAAAATCACATGGAATGTCGTCAGGGATGCGGTGCCTGCTGCATCGCCCCCAGCATCAGCAGTGCCATTCCCGGCATGCCGGATGGCAAGCCCGCCGGTGTGCCCTGTGTGCAGCTCGATGCGCACCTGGGGTGCAAGATCTTCGGCCAGCCGGAGCGCCCGGCGGTGTGCGGCGGCTTTCGCCCCATGGCGGACGTGTGCGGCTCCCATCGCCAGGAGGCCATCTGGCTTATCGGCGAGCTGGAGCGGCTGACCGCCTGAACCCTTGACCCTCTCCCTCGGGGAAAGGGTGTCTGCTTGTCCTCCTCGTCCCCGCCCCCTTCTCCCGCAAGGGGAGAAGAGAGCCGCCATTCGGAACAATGGCAATAAACAATACCAATAAAAAGAGGCCGCAATTGCGGCCTCTTCCTGTTTCGTGACGAACTGGCGTCAGACGTCGGCCAGCTGCAATGCCTGGCGGTAGTACTCGTTGGCCTTGTTGGTCAGGCGGCGCTTGTCCATCACCTGGCCGAGGGCGTGGTAGAGGGCGGCATCCGGCGCCTTCGCCACTTCCTGCTCCAGCAGCCGCTGGGCTTCGTCCAGTTGACCGGCCAGCAGGCAGACCCGGGCCAGCGCGGCTTCGGCGCCAGGCTGATCCTGGATCTTTCTGAGCAGGGTCAGCATGGGCTGGTAGTCGTCCAGTTTGAGCTTGGGCAGGCGGGCGAACAGCTCGGGGGAGGGATCCTTGCGCAGGGCCTCCAGCCAGAGATCGGCGGCTTCGGCATCGGCCCCCAATCGGCGCAGGCGATCCCCGTAACTGGCCAGCAACACGGGATCCTGGCGCTGTTTGCGGGGCAGTCCCTGCCAGACCGTGCGCAGGGTGTCGAGGGAGCCGCTGGCGGCCTCCAGACGACCGCACCACGCCTGGTGCAGCAGGGTCTCTTCCTGCTGTGCGGTCAGCTTGCCCACCTTGCGCAGGGCAGGGGCGAGATCGATGAGGGCCGCCCAGTCTTCACGGGCCAGATACACCTGACGCAGCTGATCCAGCACCATGGGGTGGCGCGGGTTGAGGGCATAGATGGACTCGAGGCGACCGAGGGCGCTGTCGTACTGGCCCTGCTCAATCTGCAACTGGGTCTGGATCAGGGTCAGTGCCAGCTCTGCCTTGGGGTTCTCTTCCTGAGCTTTCTGCAGGTAGTGATCCCGGCGCACGTCATCGCCCCGGGCCTGGGCCACCCGGGCGGCGCTCAGGTAGTTGAGCAGCGGGGTGTCGCTGTTGTCGGCGCCCTTGATGAGGAGCTTCTCGGCCTGGTTGTAGTGCCCCTCTGCCATGGCCAGGGTGGCATTGACGGTTTGCAGGTTGGCCTTGCGGCGGCGGCGGGAGCCGAACCAGCCCTGGGTCTTGCGGCGCAGGCCGAACAGGCGGGCCAGCACCCATTCCACGATGAGCAGGGCGCCGTAGAACAGCACCGCCAGGATCACCGCGCTGGTGACCGAGGATTCCACCGTGTAGTTGCCCAGCGAGATGAGCACATAACCCTTGTTGCCGGAGGCTTCGGGACCGAAGATGAGGCCCGCCACCATCACGGCGACTATGACGATCAGACGAATCATGGTCTCCTCCTCAGTTGCCGGCCAGGATGCGTTGCAGGCGTTCGGTCAGCACCTGTTCCAGCATGGTCTGGGTCTTGAACTGATCCGGGTAGTCAAACTGGATCTGCTCGCCTTTGAGCTTGTCGAGCTCGGACTGCATGTACTGGGTGGCGCTGTTGTCGGCATCGAAATACTGGGTCAGCCAGCGCTGGGCCTTCTCCAGGCTGTCGACATAGAGGGACTGCTGTTCGCGATAGACGGCGAGCTGGGCCTGCAGCAGCTTGGTCTTGAGGTTCTCCCGTAGGAAGATCTCCTGCTGCGGGGAGAGCAGGGCTTCCACGGCGCCATCGCGACGACGGATAGTGATGAAGTTTTCGGTGAACTTGACCCAGTTCTTTTTCAGGTTGCTCTGCCACTCGTCCGGGTTGGTGCTGACGGTCTGGTCGGGCTCGCTCTTGGCTTCCGGCATGCTGACGGTGGAGAGGGGCAGCAGCTCGATCTGGTCCGAGAGGGCGGCCAGCTTCAGGGTCAACCCCTCGCGATCGACCCGCGGCATCCCCTTGAGCTTGGCGATGTCTTCCGCCAGTGCCTTGCGAATGGGCATCAGGCTGGGGTCGTTGAGCGCCTTGATGCGCTCGTCGGCGTTGCCGAGCAATGTGATGGCGGAGACGATGTCGTGTTCGAGCCACAGCTTGCGGCCCGCCATGCGCACCAGGTATTCGGATTCGGCCAGCATCCAGTCATTGGGGCGCTTGTCGTCCAGATCCAGCACCTTGGTCTGCAAGGCGTCCAGCGCCTCCTGCAACTGCTGCTGGCTCTTGCCGAGGGCACCGATCTGTTCGGCATCCTTGCTGCTGCCCTGATCAATCCTGGTCATGGCGTCGGCCAGTTGCTGCTTGAGGGCTACCAGTTCGGCCTGCTGGGCAACGGCGTTCTGGTGTCCGTGCACATAGAGACCACCGGCCAGCCCCAGGGCCAGCAGGATGGCGATGCCGCCAAGCACGGTGCCAGAGCTGCCCTTCTTGCTCCCTGTCGTTCCGGGCGCGGGCTTGTTGTTGTCGGCCACGGTGGCCGCGGCACTCGGCTGGACTTCTTGCTGTTCAGTCATTCCATCTTCCTCAGTTCCAGGGCGGCCACCAGAGCCTGGTTGGATGCACCTTGGGCAATCACGATACGGGTAAAACCAGCCCCTTCTGCCATCTCGGCCACCCGGGGACTGGGCACCACCAGCAGGCGGTCATAAAGCCAGGGGTGCTGCGGGCCGGGCACCAGGGCCAGCAACCGCTGCAACAGTTCGCCACTGGTAATGAGCAAGCTGTCGAGCCCGGCTGCCTGCCAGTGGCGGGTCAATGCGTCCCCGTCAAGATCGGGGTAGTGGCGCTCGTAGGTGGCACAATAGTGCACCAGTGCGCCCCGTGAGGCCAGCGTCCGGGCGATGAGATCCCGCCCGTCGTTGCCGCGCAGGATCAGCACCCGGCGGCCACTCACCCCTTGCAGCGCCGGCAGGGCCAGCAGCCCTTCACTGCGGGGATCGGCCGGGCACAGGGCCTGGATGCCCGCCTCGGCGAAGGCATCCGCACTCGCCTGACCGACTGCAAAGTAATCAATATGTGGCCAGGTCTGACCAGTTTGCAACAGAAAATGATGTGCAAAATGAATGGCATGCATGCTGACGGCGATAACGAGGTCCGCCTCACGCAGCATGTCACCCAGGTGAGGGAGGTCGCATCCCGGCCGGGTTTCCAGCAACGGACAGCAGAGCGGTGCATGACCCAGCTGGCGCAGCATCTGCACCAGCTGGTTGGCCTGGGCGGCCGGGCGCACCACCAGGGGGACCATCAGGGGGACCATCAGGGGGCGCTCCGGGCAGATGACCGCGAACCGGCCCGTGCTGCACTCATGCCCGGTAGACCTCGGCCAGGATGACGTCGGCGCCGGCGGCCAGCAGGCGCTGGGCCAGGGTGTGGCCCAGTGCCTCGCCCTCTGCCAGGGGGCCGCGGATCTCGTCGCGAATGACGCGGGCACCGTCCGGGCTGCCCACCAGGCCGCGCAGCCATACCTCTTCTCCCTGTACCAGGGCATAGGCCCCGATAGGAACCTGACAGCCCCCTTGCAGGGCGCGGTTCATGGCGCGCTCGGTCAGCACCCGGATGCGGGTCTCGGGGTGTTCGAGCGGCGCCAGCAGGGCGTGCAGCTCGTGATCGTCGAGGCGGCATTCGATGCCGACCGCCCCCTGGCCGTTGGCGGGCAGGCTCTGCTCGGGCTCGATGAAGGCGGCGATGCGATGGGCCATCTCCAGTCGTTTCAGACCGGCGGCGGCCAGGATGATGGCGTCATATTCACCGGCATCCAGCTTGGCGAGGCGGGTGTTGACGTTGCCCCGCAGGTCGCGGATCACGAGATCAGGGCGGGCAGCGCGCAGCTGGCACTGACGGCGCAGGCTGGAGGTGCCGACCACGGCCCCTTGAGGCAGCTCGTCTATCTGGTTGAAATGGTTGGAAACAAAGGCATCGCGCGGGTCTTCGCGCTCACAGATGGTGTGCAGGCCGAGTCCGTCGGGGAACTCCACAGGTACGTCTTTCATGGAGTGGACAGCGATGTCAGCACGCCCTTCCAGCATGGCAGTCTCCAGCTCCTTGACGAACAACCCCTTGCCGCCGACCTTGGCGAGGGGGGTGTCGAGGATCTTGTCACCCTGGGTGCTCATGGGCACCAGTTCGACCTGCAGATCCGGATGGAGTGCCTCCAGCCGATCTTTCACAAAATTGGCCTGCCACAGGGCCAGTGGGCTCTTTCGAGTGGCAATTCTCAGGGTTCGGGCTGCCATATCAATCAGTTGTTTCATCTTTTGAGAGGAAAACGATCTTACCACCCTTTGCAGGGGCTTTCATGGCGCAGCCCGCAAAAGCGGGGCCAAGCTCAAAAACGGGGGCTGAAAATTATTTTCATTCAGCCAATAATTGATTTTAAGTTATTGAAAATAGGTGGTTTTATTGCTTTCCTCTGATACCGTTACGAACGGGGTCAGAAATAATCCGGTGATTGTGTGCGGGCTTGTTTACCACTGCTGTTTGCATTGTTAACATGATCACACTTTTTTGACGTCTCCCCGTTTTGGTGCGTCATTTCTCTTCCCCATAGGTAGGGCATTGCTGGTTAAACTCGACACGCTGGTGGCGCGCTACGACGAACTCAATCGTCTCAAGACGCAACGAGCGCTGGATCTCATGAGTCGCTACGGGCAGCAGGTTTTCCACTTGCTGCCTGTCATGCTGCACTTCAATCACCCCCTGTTGCCCGGTTATGTGGCAGGGGATGTGCCTCATGGTATCTGGAGTTTTGTCGCCAACGAGGCCCAGCAGGCCTTCATCCAGGATCTCTGCCAGAACGCCAACTGCCAGGGCGGTCTCAGTACCCACGACAAGTCCATCCAGGGCCTCTACTCCATGGGGAGCACCTCCTCCATCGGTCAGTGCTGCCACTCGGATCTCGACATCTGGGTCTGTCACGTGGCCGGTCTGTCGAGCGAGCGCCTCGCCCTGCTGGAACAGAAGTGCCAGCACCTCTCCATGTGGGCGGAGCAGCGGGGGGTCGATCTCAACTTCTTCCTGATCCCCGAAGACAAGTTCCGTCAGCGCAACGATGCCCAGATGCAGGGGGAGAGCTGCGGCAGCGCCCAGCACCTGCTGCTGCTCGACGAGTTCTACCGCAGCGCCATGCACATCGCCGGCAAGCGGCTGCTCTGGTATCTGGTGCCTGCCGAATATGACGATCACTACGACGACTACGTCAACGGCCTGTTTGCCCACGGCAAGTTGAGCCAGGATGACTGGCTCGATCTGGGGGGCTTTGATCGCATTCCTGCCGAGGAGTATTTCGGCTCCGCCCTGTGGCAGCTCTACAAGGGGATCGACTCCCCCTACAAGGCGGTACTCAAGTCGGTGCTGATGGAGGCCTACTCCCACGAGTATCCCAACACCCGGCTGCTGTCGGTGACCAGTCGCGACTGGTTCCAGCACAACGAGGGGATGCACTACCGCCTCGACAACTACTGTCTGATGCTGGACAAGGTGACCAACTACCTCAAGTCCATCGGCGACATGCAGCGCCTCGATCTGGTGCGTCGCTGTTTCTATCTGAAGGTGTGCGACGGGCTGAGCCATCCCAAGGAAGATCACTCCCCGGACTGGCGCCGGGAGCAGATGGCCCAGCTGGTAGCCTACTGGGGCTGGAGTCCGGAGCGCCTTTACCACCTTGATCACCGCCAGGAGTGGAAGGTCGAGGACGTCAAGGTGGCCTACGCCGAGTTGCTGGAGGCTCTGATGCAGAGCTACCGCAATCTCATCCAGTTCGCCCGGCGCAACAACATCAGCGAGTCCATCAACCCGGAAGACATCGGCATCCTGTCGCGCAAGCTCTATGCCGCATTCGAGAGCCTGCCGGGCAAGGTGCAGCGCATCAACCTCAAGATTGCGCCGGATCTCGGCGAGCCGGATCTCAGCCTGGTACAGGTACCCCACGGCCGCCTGAATCGCGCCGGCTGGTATCTCTACAAGCATTCCCTCGAACCCGCCGACATCATTGGCCGGGCGCCGCTCGAATATAACGGCTACATCAGCAAGCTGGTGGCCTGGGCCTATTTCAACGGCCTGCTGACGCCCCAGTCCCGGGTACACCTGTTCAACCAGGGCTCGGATCTGCACATCGACAACCTGCATCAGTTCTGTCGCGATCTCTCCGGGACCTTCCCGGTCAAGTATCCCCGCGCGACCAACCTGGCCCTGAGTCGGCCGTGCGAGATCCGCCAGCTCTCCATCTTCCTGAACCTGGAGACGGACCCGTCCAGCCACTGGGTGGGGCAGGTGATCGAGTTCGATGCCAACGCCGCGGACGTCTTCTCGTTCGGTCGCAACCAGGAGTGTCTGGTGGGATCCGTGGATCTCGTCTATCGCAACTCCTGGAGTGAGATCCGCACCCTGCACTTCGAGGGAGAGGAAGCCGTGGTGGACGCCCTCACCACCATCCTCGGCAAGATGCACCAGGACGCCGCGGCCCCCGAGATGATCGAGGTGTTCTGCTACAGCCAGCACTTCCGCTCCCTGGTGCGCACCCGCTTCCAGCAGCTTGTGGCTGAATGCATCGAGTTGCGTCTGGCCCGGGACAAGCAGCAGCTGGTCAAGACGCTGGCGCTCGGCAAGGAGAAGTACGGCATCTTCTTCGAGCGGCGCGGGGTGTCGGTCAAAAAGCTGGAAAACGCCATCGATTTTTACCGTCACATCTCCCACAACAAGCTGGATCACCTGCCGCTGCGCCTCGACAAGACTCACAGCCAGCACCTGCCCGGCATCGTCGACGCCTACGCCAGCGAAGGGCTGGTGCAGTTCTTCTTCGATACCCGGGATGCAGGCACCAACATCTATATCCTGGACGAGGCGAACCGGGTGGAGATCTACCAGCACTTCGCCGGCAACAAGGACGAACTGGTACAGGGGGTGAACCGGTTCTACACCTCGGGTCACGAGCGATTCAGCAATGCGGGTCAGTTCAGCAACTTCAACCTTCCCCAGTACTACGAAATCGTGCAGGTGGGTGACAAACTCGATGTGATCCCCTACCGCAGCCAGAGCCCGCAGCGGGACACCCCAGGAGCGGCACGGGAAGTAGGATGATGCGCTGATAGCCGCACCGGCAAGATGGCAAACGGCCTGCATGATGCAGGCCGTTGTCCTATCCGTGGTGCGGGAATCTGGTGTGGAGGGGGCCGCAGCCAGGGGGGGATGCCGTCGAGCATCGCCGTCAGGGATGAAAGCAAACGGCCTGCTGATGCAGGCCGTTGTCTTACCCGTGATCCGACAATCAGGCGCCGAGGCGGGCCAGCAACCAGCTGCGAATGTCGCCCAGCTGGGGGCGGCAGATTTCGTGGCGCATGGGGTACTCGTGCCACTCGGGGCTGAGTCCCGCCGCTTCCAGCCGATTCTTGGCGTCCCAGCCCATGGAGAGGTTCACCACGTCGTCATAGATGCCGTGCATGTAGCAGATGGGCAGGGCGCGGGCCGCCTCGCTCATTTCGCCGGGCAGGGCATCGGGTACCGCCAGATAGGTGGACATGCAGAGCAGGCCTGCCAGTGGCACCGGATGGCGCAGGGCTGTGAAGGAGGCGATGACGCCCCCCTGGGAGAAGCCGGCCAGCACGATGCGCTCGGGGGCGAAACCCTCGGCCACCAACTGTTCAATCAGCGAGGCGATACGGGCCGCTGACTCCCTGACATGGGACTCCACGGCGCGATCCGCCGGATCCTCGAAGCTCTTGATGTCGTACCAGCCGCGCATCCGGTAGCCCATGTTGATGGTGATGGGACGCTCGGGCGCATCCGGCAGCAGATGGCGGACGGGCAGGTCGGCGGGCAGGGCCAGCGCCTCCACCAGGGGGGCGAGGCCGGCGCCGGAGTCCCCCAGCCCGTGCAGCCAGATCACCGCATGGCGGGCACCTTCGGGATGCAGATCCGTCATGAGAAGACCACGGGCTCGCCGGCCTGGGTGGTGCAGGCCCGGGTCAGCAGGGCCTTGAGCTCGTCGCCGAAGCGGTTGTCGATCCAGCTGTCACCGCGCAGCTCGAAGTGGAAGCCGTTCTCCCGGGTAGCGACCCAGATCTGGTGCAGGGGCTCCTGTTTGTTGATGATGACCTTGGTCTTGTTCTCGAAGCTCAAGGTCAGCACCCCGCCTGCGCGTTCGCAGTCGATATCCGGATACCCCTCGTCGATGGTGTCTTCCACATACTGGAAAAAGGCGTCGGTCAGGGCGTGATACTCGTGATCCTTCATCGGTTTATCCTGTTGCTTTTAACAATGTGAGTGCGATTATAGAGGGCCAAAAATTTTTTCGCAGCGAACCATTATGATTACCCAGTTCACCAAGTGCCTGTTTGCCGCGTCGCTGTCGCTCGGGTTGGCCGCCTGTGGCCTGACGGGGCCGCTCTACATGCCGCCGGCCGAACAGCCCGCACCTGCAGAGCAGACACAGCCCAAGACAGAGAGTACACCGCAAGCCGCCTCGCCTGCGACCGCTACACCGGCCTCAGAGGCCGCGCCGCAATAATCTAGGAAGGAACCGCCCCCTTGGATCACTTTAACTACGACGCAGACGGTCAGCTTCAGGCCGAACAGCTTCCCCTGCAACAGCTTGCCGACCAGTACGGCACTCCGCTCTATGTCTACTCCCGCGCCACCCTGGAACGCCACTGGCATGCCTTCGACCAGGCGGCTGGCGACATTCCCCACCTGATCTGCTATGCGGTCAAGGCCAACTCCAACCTGGCCCTGCTCAATCTGCTGGCACGCCTCGGTTCGGGCTTTGACATCGTCTCCGGCGGCGAGCTGTCCCGGGTGCTGGCGGCGGGCGGTGATCCGGCCAAGGTGGTCTTCTCCGGCGTCGCCAAGAGCGAAGCCGAGATGCGCCTTGCGCTGGAAAAAGAGATCCTCTGCTTCAACCTGGAGTCCGAAGCCGAGCTGGAGCGCCTGAACCGGGTCGCAGGCAGCATGGGCAAGAAGGCGCGGGTCTCGGTGCGGGTCAACCCGGACATCGACGCAGGCACGCACCCCTATATCTCCACCGGCCTCAAGCAGAACAAGTTCGGCATCCCCATCGAACAGGCGCCCGCCATCTACCGCAAGGCAGCGGCCATGGCCCACATCGAGATCAAGGGGGTGGATTGCCACATCGGCTCGCAACTCACTGAATTGAATCCCTTTATGGAGGCGGCGGACAAGCTGCTCAAGCTCATCGACGAGCTGGCGGCGGAAGGCATCCACATCCATCACCTGGACGTGGGCGGCGGTCTGGGGGTCAACTACGGCGCCGAGCAGCCGCCGCACCCCACCGAGTATGCCGAGGCGCTCAAGCAGAAGCTGGCGGGCCGGGATCTGACCCTCTTGTTCGAACCGGGCCGCGCCATCGTCGCCAACGCCGGTGTGCTGCTGACCCGGGTCGAGTTCCTCAAACCCGGCGAGACTCGCAACTTCGCCCTGATCGACGCCGGCATGAACGATCTGCTGCGCCCCTCCCTCTACGGCGCCTGGATGAACATCATCGAGGTGGACAGCCGGGCGACCCACGAGAAGGCACTCTATGACGTGGTGGGCCCGGTGTGCGAGACCGGCGACTTCCTCGGCAAGGAGCGTACCCTGGCGATTGCCGAGGGCTCCCTGCTGGCGGTGCGTTCCGCTGGCGCCTACGGCTTTACCATGTCCTCCAACTACAACACCCGACCCCGTGCGGCCGAGGTGCTGGTGGACGGTGACCAGGCGCACCTCATCCGTGAGCGGGAGCAGTTGGCGGATCTCTGGCGTGGCGAGCACCTGCTGCCGTGATGGATGGATTTTCAGCGTTCCTCCATGTGAGAGCGTGATTAACGGTGAGACAGGAACGCGCGATGTTGATTGAGTTTTCCAAAATGCACGGCCTCGGTAACGACTTCATGGTGGTGGATGGCGTCACCCAGAAGGTGTTCTTCAGCAACGACATCATCAAGAAGCTGGCGGATCGTCACTTCGGTATCGGCTTCGACCAGCTGTTGCTGGTGGAGCCGCCCTATGACCCCGAGCTCGACTTCCACTACCGCATCTTCAATGCCGACGGCAGCGAGGTGGAACAGTGCGGCAACGGGGCCCGTTGCTTTGCCCGTTTCGTGCGTCTCAAGGGGTTGGTCAACCGGGATCGCATCGCGGTCAGTACCGCCCGGGGCCGCATCACTCTGCAGCTGGAAGGGGAGAACCAGGTCACGGTCAACATGGGGGTGCCCCAGTTCGAGCCGGGCAAGATCCCGTTCCGTGCCCAGAAGGCGGAGAAGACGTATCTGCTGCGGGCCCAGGATCACACCGTGATGTGCGGTGCCGTCTCCATGGGCAACCCTCACTGCGTCATCGAGGTGCCCTCGGTGGCCGATGCGCCGGTGGAGACCCTGGGACCCATCATGGAGCGCCACGAGCGCTTCCCCGAGCGGGTCAACGTCGGCTTCATGGAGATGGTCAACGCCAGCGAGATCAAGCTGCGGGTCTTCGAGCGCGGGGTGGGGGAGACCCTGGCCTGCGGGACCGGGGCCTGTGCGGCTGTGGTGATAGGCATCAGCCAGGGCAAGCTCAAGGAGCGGGTCACCGTCACCCTGCCGGGTGGCAAGCTGACCATCGCCTGGAAGGGACCGGGTCAGCCCGTCTACATGACGGGGCCGGCCGAGCACGTCTTTGACGGCCAGATAGAGTTGTAGACAAGGAGCGGGTGATCCCGCTCCATCAACGGATCATATCGGGGCCCTTGGCCCCTTTTTCGGATGGATCAACCAAGTTATGAGCGAACTCAAACGGCAGGAATCACTGGTGGATGAAGCCACAGTGCTGGAGTACCTGGCCCGTTATCCCGAGTTTTTCCTGCGTCACGGGGCCATGCTGGACAAGATCCGCATTCCCCATGCGCAAAAGGGCACCATCTCCCTGGTGGAGCGCCAGCTGGACCGTCAGCGGGAGCGCATCGAGCAGCTGGAGCAGGAGATCACCGAACTGATGGGGGTCGCCAGCGAGAACGAGCGGATCTTCCGGGTCTATGCGGATCTCTACGGGGAGATCTACGGCTGCCAGACCCTGTTCGAGCTGAGCGCCGTGATGGGCAAGGCCTTCGTCCAGCGGCTGCGACTCACCGGCCTGCGGCTCTGGCTCAATCCCAGGCATTTCCAGCTGAGCGGCCCCGAGCAGCGTTTCCTGGCGCAGGGCAAACAGCTCGAACAACTGCTGGGCCAGCGCCTGCCCGGCACGGACTACTATTTCGGCCGCCTCAACCAGAGCGAGAAGCAGGCGCTGTTTGGCAATGATGTGCTGGTCAACTCGGTGGCCCTGATGCGGCTCGGGGAGCTCGGCGTGCTGGCCTTCGCGAGCTCGGATCCCAGCCACTTCACCCCTCACAACGACACCCTGCTGCTGGGTCAGCTGGGGCGTCTGCTGCAGCTGCGTCTGCCCGAGCTGGCCCGTGGCTAAGGCAACGACCCGATCCCCTGCCAGGACGCCCCCTGCCGCCGACCCTCTGCCGGTCGCACTGGCGGGGGAGCTGGACGCCTTTATCGAATACCTGAGGGTCGAGCGCCAGCTCAGCCCCCACACCCGCAGCAACTATCAGGCCCACCTGGAAGCGATGACCGCCGAGCTGGTGAAGCTCGGGGTCGACGACTGGGCCCGGCTCGAGGCGAGCCAGGTGCGCAGTCTGGTGACCCGGATGCACAAGGGGGGGCTGGCGCCCCGTTCCCTTGCCTCCAAGGTGTCGGCCCTGCGCAGTTTCTGCGACTGGCAGGTGCGCCAGGGGCGGCTCACCGCCAACCCGGCGCGGGGCATCGTCACCCCCAAGCAGGGGCGGCCCCTGCCCAAGAACCTGGACGTGGACGAGATGTACCAGCTGCTCAACATCACCGACGAGCAGGATCCGCTGGCGGTGCGGGATCGCGCCATCATGGAGCTGATGTACTCCTCCGGCCTGCGCCTTGCCGAGCTGGTGGGGCTCAACCTCGCGGACGTGAAGCTCGACGAGCGCCAGCTCAGGGTGATCGGCAAGGGCTCGCGGGAGCGGGTGCTGCCCATCGGGCGGATGGCGGTGGAGTGGTTGCACAAGTGGCTCAAGGTACGCCCCCTGCTGGCCGGTGACGAGGGGGAAGCATTGTTCGTCTCCAAGCGCAGGCAGCGGCTCTCGGCCCGCTCGGTACAGGAGCGGCTCGACGGCTGGGGCAACAAGCAGGCTCTCAATGCCCACGTGCACCCCCACAAGCTGCGCCACAGCTTCGCCACCCACATGCTGGAATCCTCCGGCGACCTGCGGGCGGTGCAGGAGCTGCTGGGGCATGCGGATCTCTCCACCACCCAGATCTATACCCACCTCGACTTCCAGCATCTGGCAAAGGTATATGACAGTGCCCACCCGCGGGCGAAGCGGGATCCGGAAACGCCGGAGGATGAGTGATGTGGTGTGCGATCTGCGGGGATGACAATCTCCACGTCGCCCGGGTCAGGCGGGAGCTCGCAACGCCAGAGGATGAGGAGTAAAGAGGAACAGCCATGCAGTTTTACCGTCGCTGGCAGCCGGTGGCCGCCATCTCGTTCGATCTGGACGACACCCTCTATGACAACGGCCCCGCCATCGCGCGGGCGGAACAGTGGATGCTGGACCACCTGCGCAGCGAATACCTGGCTACCGCCATGCTGGACAAGCCGCGCTGGCTCGCGCTCAAGCGCCAGTTGCTGCTGGACCACCCGGCGCTGAGCCACGACGTCAGCCTGGCGCGCCAGCGGGGCATTCGCGAGGCCCTGGTGCAGGGGGGCATGGAGCCCGGTCTGGCGGAGCAGCAGGCCCGGGCGGTGTTCACCGGCTTCATGGCCGAGCGCTCGAAGATAGAGGTGAGCGAGGCGACTCACGCCCTGCTGGCTCGTCTGGCGGCGCGCTACCCGCTGGCGGTGATCACCAACGGCAACCTGGATCTGGAGCAGGCGGGTCTGGCTGGCTACTTCACCCTGGTCTGCAAGGCGGGAGCGGGAGCCAGAATGAAACCGGCGCCCGACATGTTCGTGCAGGTGCAAGAGGCCCTGGGGCTGACCCCCGGCCGCATCCTCCATGTGGGGGATCACCCGGTGACCGACGTGCTGGGGGCCAGGCTGCACGGCTTTCGGGCCGCCTGGCTCAACGAGAGCGGTCAGTCCTGGCAGTCGCTGTCGCTGCTGCCGGATGTGGAGCTGGGGCAGCTGCAGGATCTGGCCGCCCTGCTGCTCTGAGCTGGGGATGAGGGACAGATTCCGTGATCTATATCTGGCAATAACAACAAGGGAGCAAGGGCGTGAAGGGAATGAAGGGTGTCATCTGGCTGGCGATCCCCGTGATGCTGGCGGGATGCGATCTGGTGCAAGACCGTTACCGGATGGAGTTCAGGGACGGATCCTGGCGGGAGATCGCCATCTCCCCGTTTTCCGACGAGGCGCGCTGGCGCGAGGGGTGTGCCACCGGCGAGATCCAGGTGGACATGACCCTGCCCCTGAAACGGGGCAAGGTGGTGAATGGCCGGGAGCAACTGCTCATCGGCGGCGAGCTGTTCGAGCTGGAGGATGCCCGTCTCTATCGCGGCAACGGCATGGTGCTCGGGCAGGCCCCGGACCATATCCAGCGGGGCCTCAAGGGGCTGGATGTCTGCCGAACTCTGCGTCCTGATCGCGGGGCTCTGCCCAAGCTCAAGGGCAAGGGATTTGGCGACTAGCCCGTCTACTGCCTGAACGGGCAGGAGGCGTCGCCGAAGGCAGTGGGCAGCTTGATGGCGTGGGGGGGTCACAGGCCCGTCACGTCGGATGCCTCCGGGCAGCCCCCGATGTACGAAGCCCTGCCAAGGCTCAAGGGCAAGGGGTCGGCGACTAGCCGACCTGCTGCCTGAACCGGCGGCAGGCGTCGCCAAAGGCAGTGAACAGCTTGATGGAGTGGGGGTTCTCGCTGGCCTTCCACTCCGGGTGCCACTGCACCGCCAGCAGGAAGGGGGAGAGGGCGGGAGCGTGGATCGCCTCGATCAGCCCGTCTTCGGCATGGGCCAGGGGGGCCAGCCCCTTGGCCAGCGTCTTGATCCCCTGCCCATGGAGGGAGTTGACCGGAATCGACGGCTGCCCCATCAGCTCGGCCAGCCAGGTACCGGGCACCAGCTCGACCTGATGGCTCTCGCCATACTGCTCGTCCACCGGGTCATCCGCATCCTCCCGATGATCGTCATAACCCGGCTCGCAATAGACCTTCTGGTGAATGTCGCCTCCCAGGGCCACGTTGATCTCCTGCATGCCGCGGCAGATCCCGAGGATCGGCAGGCCACGGTCGAGGGCGGCGCGCACCAGGGGAATATCGAACAGATCCCTGTCCCTGTCCTGGGGCTTCTCCGGGGTGAGGTTCTCCTGGCCATAGAGGGCAGGATCGATGTTAGATCCGGCACCGCTCAGATAGACCCCGTCGGCGAAGTCCAGATACTGCTCCAGATCCTCGGTGCCACAGCAGGTGGGCACCAGCAGCGGCACGCAGCCGCTGATCTCCACCAGAGGTTTGATGTATTTGTGGGTCATGACTTGGTAGGCGTGGCCACTGCGGGCCTGGGCCCCCATGGTCATCAGCACGACGGGTTTGTTATGGGAACTGGGGTTGGGCATAGGTCACCTTGGCTATCCTTGGCGGTCTCATCCTGCGCCTTGGGAAGGCCCTTGCCGCCTCGGCTCGCAAGGGCATGCCTCAAGGCATGGTCGTGGGATCAGGGTCGCGCCAGCGTGCCAGAATCGTCGGTCAGCCTTGGCAACGACAGCCTGGATCCTGCCTCCAGTCTGCCAAGGCCGTTCAATATGTCAAACAAAATGATGCAATTATGTTAACCGTTGATGTCGAGATACGGCTGAGAGTCCCATTTAAAGGGACTTGAGGGGGAGGGGCTGGTCCGGTGAGAGATTTGATGGTGGATATATTAAACATCTGGCCGGGTGGCCGGATAGCAGAAGGGGCCCACAGGGCCCCTTGTCGACTCAGGCGTTCAGGATGAAACGTTCGATCACCTGGGCGACCCCGTCTTCATCGTTGCGCCCCGTGGTGTGCTGTGCCAGCGCCTTGATCTCGTCGGTGGCGTTGCCCATGGCGACCCCGAGTCCGGCGTAGGCGATCATGTGGTGATCGTTGCCCGCATCTCCCACCGCGATCACCTGGGAGGCATCCAGCCCCAGGTGCTCGGCCAGGGCGGCGACGCCGGTGCCCTTGTTGCTGCGCTTGTTCATGAACTCGAGGAAATAGGGTGCGCTGCGCACCACGGTATAGCGCTCGTGGAGCTCGGCGGGCAGCTGGGCGATGGCACGGGAGAGCAGGGGCTCTGGGTCAATCATCATCACCTTCATGATCTGCTCGTCGTCGGGCAGGGTGGCGAAGTCCACCAGGTTGATGGGTTGACCGATGAGGCGGGATTCGTGCTCGGTATAGGGGCTGATCTTTGGGCTGATGAGCCCCTGGCGGACGGAGAAGCCGTGGATGTTCACCCCCAGCTCACAGGCCAGGTGGGCGATGGCACGGGCGTCGCTGCCGGTCAGCAACTGGCTGCGGATGATGCGTTGCTCGGACACCTGCTGCACCAGGGCGCCGTTGTAGCAGATGACGTAGTCATCCTGGCCGGTGAGGCCCAGCTCGGTCAGGGCGGCGGTCATGCCTTCCAGCGGGCGGCCGGAGGCCAGCACCACGGTCACGCCCCTGGCGCGGGCTGCCGCGATGGCGGCCTGGGTGCGGGGGGAGATTCGGCCCTCTGGGGTCAGCAGGGTGCCATCCATATCCAATGCGATCAGCTTGTACATCTTCTCACTACCTGAGTCTGGCCGGCCCGCCCGATGGGGCCATGGGGAGGCCGAGTGTAGCGAAAATCGCCGCCGGGATCACGCCGCCTGCCGAAGCGGGGGCACGTTGCCCCTCAGCGCTGGCCCTGGTAGGGGGTCAGTTGCAGCTGATCTTCCCGGATGGCGAAGTGGATGGGGCCGTGCTCGATGTCGACCCTGTTGTGGTGATGGGCCATCTCCACCTCGACGCCGGGGAAGAGGCGCTGGGTGGCGATGATGTCCATGTTGGCCATGAGCGCCTGCAGCTCCCGCTGCGCCTCGGCGAGCTGCTCGTCCAGGCTCTTGCTCTCGTCGAACTGGCGGGTGCGCAGCGCCTTGATCTTCTGCAGGGTCTCGGGATTGCGCTTGTCACGGGGCAGTTGCAGCAGCCGCAGGATGAGATCCTGCAGCTTGTCTATCTGCTCGGCGCAGGTCTGTTTGCGCTGGCGCAGCGCCAGCTCCTGCTCTTTCTGGCTGAAATAGCCACCGAGGATCTGCAACCGGGTCCGGTTGGCCGCCGAGGCTCCGAGCACCGGTGCCATGATGAGCCGGTTGGCGATGTTGATGCCGCCGATGAGGTGCCCCTTGCGCATGGCGCTGTCCCCCACCTTGAGATCCTGGCCGCTGCGGCAATAGCAGTGACTGAGCTGGCTCAGGATATGGATGTCGCCATCGGCCTCCAGCCTGGCGTACTGGGCATAGCTGGCGTGGATCTCCCCCCCGGCGTTGAGGTGGCAGAGGTATTCGTCGTCCGCCAGCTTGCGCCCTATGATGCCGTTGCGCACCGTGATGGTGCCGCCGGATTCGATGTAGCCGCCCTCGACGAAGCCGCCGATCACCACGTCCCCGCTGGTCTTGACGCGCATGCCGGGCATGACGTCCCCGGTGACCAGCAGCGATCCCTCGAACTCGACGTGGCCGTGGCGGATGTCGACCTGCTTGACGTTGAGTACCTCGTCGACCCGCATCCCGGCACGCTCCTGACAGGGGAGCCCCGGGCGGGTCGCCAGCAGCAGGTCCGGATCCTCGGGGGAGAGGCAGGTGCCGTCACCCGGCGTCATGGCGCTCTCCTTGCCGTGGCGGGCGGTCAGGGTCTGGCCCGTCACGGTGAAGCCGTCGATGCCCTGGGTGGCGGGGTGCCTGCGCATCAGCAACGCCCCCGCCTTGACGGTGAGCAGGGTGCCGAGGTCGCGCATGTCCACCTTGCCGTGATCCCGCTCCTGGGGTTTTAGGATCCGCTCGGCTGCGGTCTCCACCAGCCGCTCCAGGCGGGTATCCAGGCCGTGCCTGGCGGCCTTGCCGAGGGCGATGACGGGATTGAGCTGGGCACCGGGTGCCGCCTCACCCGCTGCCTGGATGGCGGCGGCAAGCAGTCGCTCGCTCACCCCCTGCTTGACCGTGCTGGCCGCCAGGGCCTCCTGCAACCGGGCCAGGGTCAGGGGCTGGCCGCCCCAGTCCGCGGTGATCTGCGCCCTGGCGCTCATCTGGTCCTTGTCCACCTGGATGAGCAGCCTGGCATCCTGGCGCCGGGCAATGGGGACTGGCGGATGCGCGGGGGCATCCGGCTCTGCGATGAGGGCGTTGAGCAGGGTGACGGCTTCACGGATCCCCTCGCCGAGGGGTTCGTAGCGCCGACAGTTGGAGAGTCGCAGCAGGGCCAGGACGTCGCTTTCCTGGATGGGCTCGGTGAGGCCCGGGGTGATGCGCAGGCAGACATAGCTCATGTCGGCCGACAGCTGAAACCACGCTTTGCTTAACACCGGGCCCTCCTTCGTTGTCCCTGTCCGGTTTGCCCCATGCCGGGGCCTCTCCTTGCCGGCATCCAATGCCGCCGGGGCGGATCCAACGCGCAGTATTCGGGTATTTTTCCTTCCGGGTCAATGATCTGAATGCAAATGGGTGAGCCGGGTTGAGGAAATATCGGCTGACGGGAGAGGGGTGGAGTCGGCCATGTCATGGGCTCCATTGCGGTTTTTTAGCGCAATATGCTGATGTTTTATGCTTTCGCTATCCAGAGTGTCCATCACGTTCAGGGAGGCGATGCAAATCACCTTGCCAGGCAGGAAGAGAAGGATTTTAATCTGCCGCCGCCCCAGGGCGAGGACCCTGGTCGCCATCGATCAGCCCCTTTTTCTGTCCAACCGAACGAGCCCCATGACCGCCCAAGGCCACCTGCTGTTTTCCGTCACCTGCGTCCTGCTTGCCCACAAGGTCGAACTGACTCCGGCCCTGGCCGATGCCAGCCTGTGGCACATCGTCCCCATGGCCCTGGCGAGCGCCCTGCTGCCGGATCTCGATCACCCCCGTTCCCTGCTCGGGCGGCAACTGCCCTGGATCTCGGGGCCGCTCTCCCGGCTGTTCGGCCATCGCGGCTTCACCCACAGCCTGCTGGCGGTGGGGATGGGGGTCTGGGGGCTGGCCCAGGTAGAAGCCCCCTGGTTGCTGTCGGGGGCGGTGAAGGATGCCCTCATCGTGGGCTATCTCAGCCATCTGCTGGGGGACTGGCTCACCCCCATGGGCATTCCCCTGCTCTGGCCCTGGCGTCGGCGCTTTCGCCTGCCCGGCCTGCCCCTCAAGAGCGGCGGGGGCTACGAGAGGGCCTTCTGCCTGCTGACCCTGGCGCTCGCCGGATACTGGGTCCATGGCGGCGCAGGCTTGGCTCACTTCTAGCCCCGGGCGCCTTCCTGGCATCTGGCCGTTCGGGTCAGGGTGAGGTAATCGGCGAGCACCGGCAGCCCCAGCAGGTGGCGGCGCAGCATGTCGAGGGCGGCGAAGGCGAGGATCCGGCGACCGCTTGCGGGGTCCGGGTGGCTGACCTTGAGCGTCTGGCCGTGCAGTTGCCCGTCGGCGCAGAGCAGCAGCGGCACGCCCTCCGGACCGGCACGGCCTATGGTGAGGCTCAGGGGAGCGTCGGGCACTGCCAGTTGAGTGAGGTCGTCGCTCAGGGTGTGGCTGAAGCCAGCGGTCAGGGCCGGGTGCCCGTGACACATGACCAGCAGGGTGCCCCGGCTCTCCCCTTCTTGCAGGTGCAGCGACCGCTCCCCCAGCAGGGCCAGGATCTGGCTGGCAGGCGCCTCGTTGCCACGCCCCACCAGCCAGGGGGCGATGGCCGCAAGCAGCCTCGCCTCGGCGGCGTCCATGTCGGCGGTGCTGGCACCGTGGCCGATGAGCTTGAGCTCGATGAGGGGCATGGAGGAGCGGTAGCCCAGCTCGATGCCAGCAGGCCAGGGGGCCGCATCCAGCATGTCGCTGAGGGCGGACTCCGAGACGCCGAAGGTGTAGAAACGGCGCAGCTCGGTGCCGGTCTCTTCCCCGGCCAGCGCCTTGAGGCGGGGCATGATCTGTTCGCGCACCATCTGCTTGAACTCGAACGGCACGCCCGGGGTGAAGAAGAGCCGGCTCTGGCCGTGGCTGGCCGGGTGGCAGACCACAAAGCCGCAGGCGGTGCCCACCGGGTTGTCGAGGATCTCGCAGTCCCGGGGCAGCCAGGCCTGCTTGGTGTTGCTCCGGGCCATGGTGCGGCCCCGGCTGGCATAGCGTTCGGCCATGGTGGCGAGCCAGTCCGGGAACAGGGTCAGGGGCTGGTCAAACGCCTCGGCCGCGGCCTGGGCGGTGAGGTCGTCCGCCGTGGGGCCGAGCCCCCCGCACACCAGTACCACCTCGGCGCGGTTGGCGCTCTCCTGCAGCACGGCTGTCAGATCCGCGAGGTTGTCCCCCACGGTGGCGCGGCGGCGCACCTGCCAGCCCTGCTCCAGCAAGAGGGCGCTGAGCCAGGCGGCATTGGTATCCACCACCAGGCCGGTCACTATCTCGTCGCCTGTGCTGATGATCTCGATGCGCATGGGGACTCCTTGGGTGGGGCCAGCCCTCTCAGGGCTTGCCGTGTTCGAAGTAGTAGCTGATCCGGGTGCGGGGGTTGAGGTATTCGAACACCGCCGGGGGCAGGCGTTTGGGCTGGATCACCTTGGCGATGGTCAGCCCGGCCGCGTCGAGGTCGATGATGGCCGCCTCCTGGCGCGGAATGCGGGGGTCGTATACCAGCACTGCGGGGTAGAGCAGGCGGGAGGCGTTGACCGACATCACCAGCCCCACCTGGCCGTTGGAAAGCTGCACCACGCTACCTGGGGGGTAGACCCCCATCAGCCGGATCAGCATGCCGAGGTGATCGGCGTTGAACTGGGACTTGCGCTGCTTGTAAAGGCTGCCGAGGGCCGCGTAGGGCACCTTGGCCTCCAGGTGGCAGAGGTTGTCGTACTCGTTGATGAGGGAGACGATCTGGGTGAGGGGATCGAGCTGATCGCCCTTGAGCCCCTGGGGGCCGGTGCCGTCCAGGTACTCGTGGTGGTTCTGCACTATCTGCTTGGCCGCTTCCGGAAAATCGCTGACCAGCCCCAGCAGTTCCAGGCCGTAGCGGGGATGCTGGGCCATCAGGTTCTGCTCCGGCTTGGTCAGCGGCTCCGTCTTGCGCAGGATCTGGCTCGGGATCCTCAGCTTGCCGATGTCATGGAACAGGGCCCCCATGCCGACCTGGCGGATTGCCTCGGCCGGCAACTTGCACTCCCGGGCGAGCAGCATGCTGAGCACGCTGACGTTGAGGGAGTGAAACTGCAGGCTGTTGCCATCATCGCTGTCAGAGACCAGGTGCAGCACCATCTCGTCCACCGAGAGGAGCTGCTCCGTCATGGCGTTGATCAGCTCCTGGGCCTCGCTGATGGCGTTGAGGGGGCGGGACTGGATCTTGCCCATGAGGTTGCGCACCTGGGCCAGGGATTGGCGGAATTGTTTCTCGCACTGCTGCAGGTCGCGGCGATAGCGCTGCAACTGCTCGATGCGCCGCAGTTTCTCCTGCTGCATCTCCTCCTGGCGGGCGACGAGACCCTCCCCCTCAACCTCATCCGCCTGGGGCTGGGTCTGGCCGAGGGGCTTGGGCGGCGTGTCGCTCTTGTCGGGAATGATGGTCACCAGCTTGAGGCCAAGGCGACGAATGAGCTCGATCTCCTCCTCGCTCTTGAGCTTGAAGCTGGAGAACAGAAACGGGTGCTCACGCCATCCCAAAGGCAGGGAGACATAATTGCCGACTTGCAGCCGTTCTACGGAGATCTTGATTCCTGTCATGGGGTTGGGCACGAGGGACACACTGAGCCGTATGCTAGTCAAAGGGCGGGGTGAATACAAAAGGTATCTGATGACAGCGGGAGCGCTTTATTATAGGCTTCTAGATGTCCAGACATATTTACCGATGCAGTACAGGGAGTCAGCATGCCGATCAAGATCCCGGACCAGTTGCCCGCCGCCGAAGTGCTGGGGCAGGAGAACATCTTCGTGATGACGGAATCCCGGGCCGTCACCCAGAACATCCGCCCGCTGCGGGTGCTCATCCTCAATCTGATGCCCAAGAAGATAGAAACCGAGATCCAGCTGATGCGGATGCTCTCCAACTCGCCCTTGCAGGTGGACGTGGATCTGTTGCGCATCGACGATCGGGAGTCGAAAAACACGCCCCAGGCGCACCTGGAGAACTTCTATCACGACTTCGAGCAGGTGAGAGGCAACAACTACGACGGCATGATCATCACGGGGGCGCCGCTCGGGCTGGTAGAGTTCGAGGAGGTGGTCTATTGGCCCCGCATCGTCGAGATCATCGAGTGGTCCCATCAGCATGTCACCTCCACCCTCTTCCTCTGCTGGGCGGTGCAGGCGGCGCTGAAAGCCTTGTACGGCATGGAGAAACAGACCCACGGCGAGAAGCTCTCCGGGGTCTATCGCCACCACCGCCTCGACGAGCACGAGGCGCTGCTGCGCGGCTTCGATGATGAATTCGTGGCGCCCCACTCCCGCTATGCGGCCTTCGACGGGGATCTCATCCGCGCCCACACCGATCTGCAGATCTTCGCCGAGTCGGAAGAGGCGGGCGTCTATCTGGCCGCCACCAAGGATTGTCGCCAGGTGTTCGTCACCGGCCATCCGGAATATGACGCCCTGACCCTGGATGGGGAATACCGGCGGGATCTGGCGGCCGGGCTCACCCCCGTCATTCCGGTCAACTATTACCCGAACAACGACCCGAGCCAGACCCCGCGCGCCACCTGGCGCAGCCACGGTCACCTGCTGTTTTCCAACTGGCTCAACTATTACGTCTACCAGTTGACCAGCTACAAGGTGGAAGACATCGGCAAGGTGTTTACCTACCAGCAGCCCAAGGGATAGAGCCCATCAGTCCGCTCCGGCCAGCCGCCGCCCACGGGTATCGAGCCAGTGACGGTGGCAGGCCAGGGTGAAGGCGCGTGGCCGTCTGGCCCGGATGAGGGTCATGGCCTCCTGCTGGGGCAGCCCCTGGGTCATCAGCAGCAGGGCGGCCGCCAGCCCGGTACGCCCGCTTCCTCCGTGGCAGTGAATGGCAAGGTGCCGTCCCTCGCGTAGCAGGGCGAGCAGTCGGGGTTGCACCCCGGGCCAGGCCTGTTCGAAGGCGGCATCCGGTGCCTCGTCATCCGCAATGGGCAGATGGAACCAGCTCATGCCTCTGGCCTGCACCAGCTGCCCGAGAGAGAGGGGCCCGCACAGGGCCAGCTCCTCCACCGTCATCAGGGTCAGCACCCCGCCGGCACCGGCCAGCTGCAACTGGGCAAGGGCGTCGGCCATGGGGACCTGCTGGCTGCCGGGGCAGGGGGTGAGCAGGAGCTGGCCGTCGAGCCGTGGAACGTCCAGGCTCCAGAAGGGATGGGCACTGAGCATGGGGTTCCTCGTGGTGGTCGGGGTCAACGGGATCGGCATCCCGCGGGTGCGGCACAGCATAGAGGGGCCGGAGGCGATGTCAATCTGCGTTGTGTTCGGCCCGGTTTACGGGCAGAGTCTAAAAAAATCGAGCGATGCAAGGAGTAAAGATGAGAAACCTGGATCAACTGGACTTGGACATCCTGGCCCATCTGTTTCGCGATGCGGGCATGACCAACAAGGATTTGGCGGCCCTGGTCGGGGTGGCGCCGTCCACCTGTCTGGAGCGGGTGCGCAAGCTGCAGCAGGATGGCGTGCTCAAGGGGGCGCACTGCGAGGTGGATTACCAGGCCCTGGGCGGTCACATCCAGGCCATGGTCTCCCTGCAACTGGCCCGTCACAGCCGCCAGATCATCGATGCGTTTCGCGACGCCATCCTGGCCCTGCCCGAGGTGATCAGCCTGTTCCACATGGGCGGCAAGGATGATTTCCTGGTGCACCTGTGCGTCTCCGATACCGAACACCTGCGCAATTTCGTCTTCGATCACTTCACCTCCCGGGAAGAGGTGGTGCACCTCGAGACCTCCCTGGTGTTCGAGCACAGGTTCAGCCGCTCGCTCCCCTGCTTCCCCCACCCCTGACGGGGCTAGCCGCAAGAAAAAACCGCCCGAGGGCGGTTTTTTTGTGGGCGGTTCCTCAGTTGAGAGCCAGCCGGCTGTCCTGCGCCGTCCGGTAGAGCCCCTGCTGATAGGCCAGGCTGCCCCACAGGACCAGCCCCAGGGCGGCATCCTTCATGGTGTCCGGCTGCTGCGCCGGGGTGAGCGTTTCGGTCGCATCCTCGTAGATGAAGCCTTCCGGCGCCCGCTCGGGCTGCAGGATCACCACATCCTTGCCACGCATCAGGGCGAAGTTCTTGTCGTACTGCATGATGGCGCGTCCCGGCCAGTCGGCGGGCATGCGGGTGAGATCCTTGCCCAGCATGGGGTAGTCGGCACTGATGCCCATGAGGGAGAGCAGGGTCGGGGCCATGTCGATCTGGCTGACGATGCGGGGGTCCTTTCTCGGTGCTATGCCGTCCCCCAGGATGACCCCCGGGATGTGGAAGCGGGGGATGGGCACCAGGCTGGCACCCCCGACCCGGCTGTCGTGATCGGCGATGACCAGGAACAGGGTGTCCTGCCAGTAGTCCGATGCCCTGGCCTTCTTGAAGAACTCGCCGACGGCGTAGTCCGCGTACTTGGCGGCGTTGTTGCGGGTCTGCTTGGGCTGCTCGTACAGGGCGATGCGGTTGTCGGGGAACTCGAAGGGATCGTGGTTGCTGGAGCTGAACACCAGGCTGAAGAAGGGTTTGCCCTCCTTGTGCAGCGCCGCGAAGGTCTCGTTGGCCTTGGCCATCAGATCTTCATCCGAGGCGCCCCAGGATCCCTCGAACACCGGGTTCTTGAAGTCCTTCTGCTCGACGATGGTGGTGAAGCCGTTGCCTAGGAAGAAGCTGCGCATGTTGTCGAAGTGGCTCTCGCCGCCATAGATGAAGCTGGTGTCATAGCCTCGCTGCTTGAGCAGGTCAGCGATGGTGAAGAAGTTGGTCTGGCTCTTGCCGAGCTTGACCACGGCCTGGGCCGGGGTCGGCGTAAAGCCGGTGAGCACCGCCTCGATGCCGCGTACCGAACGGGTACCGGTGGCGTAGAGCTGCTCGAACGCCCAACCCTCTTTCGACAAGGCATCGATGTTCGGGGTGAGCGGCAGGCCGCCGAGGGAGCCGACGAACTGGGCCCCCAGACTCTCTTGCAGCAGGATCACCAGATTTTTGGGCTTGCCCTGGTAGCTGGCCGTGTTGAAGGTCTGGCTCGGCAGATCGGCAGAGGTGAAATCGCCGAGAGGGCGACCGCTCTCCTGGCGGACTATGTCGAGTACCTGATGGTCAGCCATCTTGCCGTAAAACTGGCTGGCGTCCTCCTCGGCCCCCATCTGCTTGATGGCAAAGAAGAGGGAGTAGGCGGAGTTGACGGTGAGGGCGTTGACCAGGGGATCGTCGGCAAAAGCCACCATGGCCGGATTCAGGGCGCGATGGCCGAGACTGGAGCGGGCGCCGAGGAAGCCGACGGCGAGGATCAGCAGGGCGAAGGCGGGGCGCCAGTACCAGCGGGGGAAGCTTAGGTCACGCACCAGGCGGCCGCTCAGCCACCAGCCACCGCCCAGCACGGCGCCGCTGAAGATCACGGCCAGCAGCAGCTCGCCCTTGCGGCCAGCCCACAGCATGGAGAGCACCTCCTTCGGATAGATGAGGTACTCCACATAGAGGCGGTTGGGGCGTACCCCGTATTCGGTGACGAAGGCGGGAGTGGAGATCTCGAGAAAGAGCATCAGCCAGAGCCCCAGGGTGAGCCAGATCCGGATAAGCTGCATCCAGAGCCGCCCCGGCGCGTGGGGCCCGGCCAGCAACTGGGTCAAGACGGCGGGTACGCCCCAGACCCAGCAGAGGGTGGCGACGTCGACGCGAATGCCTTGCAGCAGCATCTCCTGCCAGCCAGAGACGGCATCCACCCGTTCCAGTTGCCAGAGCCCCAGGCCAAGGCGGCTGACGGTCAGGGAGATGAGCGCGATCAATGAAAAGACGGCGATGGGCCAAACCGGTCCCAGCCATTGTCTGATGGTGGTCATATTGTTCCTGCAAACCTGTTTGCGCCCAGTCCCCGGGCGCATTGTTGTTATGGTGCAGGAGTATGACAGTGGCGCCTGGCAAAGGTTGCATGGGGGGGAGGTATAAATGGAGAAGCTGGCACGTTTTATGATTTTTTTGTGACGGGATGCAGGGTTCTAAGAGAGCATAAAACGCTGGGGAAACTGTGATCCTGCTGGCACATCGAGACAATGGTCGTGCCTATAATGGCGCCGGATCTCTCAATCGGAGCCGAAGGGATGCCGGTCTTCATCGATGTGGAATATATGCAGGGCTGGTCTCTGTTCGTGGTGCTCTCCGACGGCACCACAGGCGTGCTGGATCTCACCCCCTGGCGCGGCCAGCCGCTGTTTGCGGCCATGGAGACCGAGCGTCGCTTCGCCCGTGTCTTCATCGATCATCGCCATCAACTGGCATGGCCCTCGGGCTTCACCCTGGCGGCCCACGAGGTCTACCACCTGATCCTGCCCATCGACGAGCGCGCCGCCTTCCCCGATCGCAACATACATCGCTTCTGACATGCTAACTCGTTGAGTCAGGTAACGTTTTCAGTCACAGACCCGCGTCGGTCAGGTCGTTATCATGACCCCAGTGCGGCGCTTTGGGCGCCCATCCACCACAGCGGGAACATAACAATGAAACAAGGAACGTTGCGTCGTGGCGGCCTCATCGGGGCCGCCCTGTTACTGACGGCTTGCGGCAGCGGGGGAGGCGGTGGCAGCAGTGACCCCCAGCCTCCGGTGGTCAATCCGCCCCCCGCGTCGGCCAGCCGCGCCTGCTACGGCAATGATCAGGCAGGCTGCAACCTGCGCACCTACCAGGTGATGGTGGAGTCCTTCGTCGACGGCGACGGCAGCGCCAACTACGGCGTCGGCTACGGCCCCTCCCGGCACAACGGCGATCTGCAGGGGATCATCGACAGCCTCGACCACATCAAGAGCCTCAACGTCAACGCCATCTGGCTCACTCCGGTGTTTGACTCCTGCGCCGGCCAGGCCGGGGACGACCGGCTGGATGCCACCGGCTACTTCGCCTGCGACTTCTTCAACGTGGATCCCAACTTCGGCAGCAACGCCCAGCTCAAGCAACTGGTGGACGGGGCGCACCAGCGCGGGCTCTATGTCTTCCTCGACGGGGTGTTCGGCCACGTCAACAAGGTGGGGGTGAGCAAGCCTTCACCAGAGGGGCGGCTGCCTGCCCTCAAGAGCGGCGGCGCAGGCTACCCGGGCCAGCTGGTGGATTACGGCCAGCCCGAGAGTCTGGCCTACTTCAAGGAGGTGGCCCGTTACTGGGTCGAGCAGTACGGCATCGACGGCTGGCGCCTCGATCAGGCTTACCAGTTGGGGCTGGATGACTGGCGCGCCATTCGCAGCGAGGTGGCCCAGGCCAGCGCGGCGCGCAAGGCCGCCGGCCAGCAGTGGGGCACCCTCGGCTACATGGTGGGGGAAGTGTGGAAGGGCGCCGACGAGATCCGCGCCCAGGCCTATGGCCCGAGCGACAACCCGGCGCTCTCTTCGGCGTTCGACTTCCCCCTGCGCTACGGCCTGGTACAGGCGCTGGCGGTGGAAGAGTCCGGCAAGGGCGGGCAGGGGGCCAGCGTGCTCGACGCCAGTTGGAACAAGGTGGAGAACTACCCGGACCACGCCATGCCCAACCTGATGCTGGGCAACCACGATCTGGTGCGCTTCGGCGATCTGCTGGAGCGGGGCAACTTCAATGGGGCGGACTACTGGCTGCGCCACAAGGCGGCCTTCAGCTTCATGGCCGCCCGCTCCGGTCCCATTACCTTCTACTATGGCGAGGAGTTTGGCGACGAGGTGCCTGGCTTTGCCAGTCAGGTGGGGGGCGACTGTGCGGCCCAGGGGCTCTGCGATGATCACGTGGCCCGCAGCGATGGCAAGGTTCCCGGTGTCACCGGCTTCGTGCCGAGCAGCGAGCAGAGCGATCTGAAGCAGTGGCTCAGCCAGCTGCTGGCCCTGCGCGCCGCCCACCCCGCCCTCTATCAGGGGGAGCGGGTCAAGCTGGTGGCCGAGGGGAGCGTCTATGGCGACATCAAGCAGACGGCGGGCGAGCAAGTAGTCTACCTGCTCAACGTCTCCACCACGCCCCAGAGTTACGCCGTGTCGGTCGGCAAGCTGCGCAGCGGCAGCGCCCTGGTGGATCTGCAGAGCGGCGAGAACCTGGCCATCGGTGGCAACAGCGTGACGGTGGACTTGCCGCCCCTCACCGGCCGCTTCCTGCTGGTGCGCTGAGGGAGGCAGACAACAGAAAGGGCTCCATGATGGAGCCCTTTTTCATGGTGGCGGCTTACTTCTCGATGCCGCTGCCCAGATCGTCCCGGCGGGAAGAGACCGAGGGCTCGGCCCCGTGGCGCCAGTGTTCCAGCCGATTGTGCACCCCGCGGCGCAGGCTCTTGAAGCTGGCTTCCAGATAGTCCACCCCCACCAGGATGGAGAGGGTGACGACGGTGAGCAGCAGCGCCTGATGCAGCATGTCCATGCCGATGAGGGCGCCGAGGGCGGCCAGCATCCAGATGGCGGCGGCGGAGGTCACCCCCAGCACCTGACCATCCCGGGTCATCATGACCCCGGCCCCGAGAAAGCCGACCCCGGTGATGAGCTGACCCAGCACCCGCGCCTGATCGGCGCCCTGAGGACTGACGGCGGCGCCGATGGCGAGAAAGCAGTAGGTGCCGAGCACGATGAGGGAAGAGGTGCGGATCCCCACCGGTTTGCCGCGAAGCTGCCGCTCCAGCCCCACCAGGGTGCCACACACCAGACAGACCAGGATGTTCTCCCAGCCAAGGGGCGCGATGTCCCACCACTGCATTGTCATCATATCCACCTCTGCTCGCGATGCTTGTTATCCTGTCGCGCTCTGCCCCCGGTTCTCCAGCCGCTGGCGGAAGGCCCGGGCGAGGCGCTCGTAGAGGTCCTTTGCCTCCCTGTCTTCAATATCGCCACGTATCCAGGGGTTGTCGATGATTTCCAGCAACACGCAGCCCTGACCCTGCTGGCGCAGATCCACCCCGAACAGGCCGTTGCCGAGCTGGTGCACGGCGCGGCGGGCGGTTTGCAGCACCCGCTCCGGCACTTCACTGAGGGGCAGCGCCTCGATGCGGCTCATGTCGAGGGGGTGTTTGCGGCGACGGATGCGGTTGCCGGGTTCGGGTCGGTAGCGGCGGCAGGCGAACAGCGGCGAGCCGTCGAGAAAGCCGATGCGCCAGTCGAACTCGGCAGGGATCCGGCTCTGGACCAGCAGCAGGGCGGAGCGGGCCAGCCCCTCGTCCAGCAGGCGGGCGAGCTGGATGTCATCGCTGGCCATGGCGAGGTCGCGCCCCTGGGCGCCGTCGGGGATCTTCACCATCAGCGGCAGACCGAGGCGCTGCACCAGTTCGTCCACATGCTGGCGGCCGCGGCGGGTCACGACGGTGGTGGGGGGCATGGGCACGCCGCTGCGCACCATCAGCTCGTAGAGATAGAGCTTGTTGCTGCAGGCGAGGATGGCACGGGAGCTGTCGATGACCGGCATCTTGAGCTGCTCGGCACGGCGGGCAAACTCGAAGGTGTAGTGGCCGACCGCGGTCTCGGCGCGCAGCCAGAGGGTGTCGAACTCCGGCAACCGCTCGATGGCCGAGGGAGGCAGGATCTCGGCCTGGATCCCCTGGGCAGCGGCCGCCTTGATGAAACGCTCCAGCGCCAGGGCATCGCTGCTGGCGCGGCCGTCGTTGGGGTCGACCAGGATGGCGAGCTGGTAGCGTGGCGCCGTCTGTTCCTCGTCCCCCGTGCCCACCAGCGCCTGGGCGTGCTGCACCATCAGCGCCTTCTCGCTCGGGCTCAGCGCCAGCGGTGACAGGCTCTCCTGCTGGCGCACCGACCAGCCGTGACGACCGCGCTTGAGGGTCAGCTCCTGCAGCGGCAACTGGCTCAGGCCGTAGTAATAGCGGGCGAGCCCCGCCAGCTCGCTCTGTTCGCACTGGCCGAAGATGGCGCGCACCCGGATCCTGTCCTCGCTCTGCTGGGCCAGCCAGCCCTGCAATTTGCGCCACAGCTTGGCGGGAGGCTGCTGGGGTTGCAGCCTGCTGATGGCCTGCAATCCCGGCAGGCAGTGGTGGCCGCGGGCCTGGGCCAGCAGGGAGCAGTAATAACCGGCCCCCAGGTGTTCCAGGCTGCGGCAGAGGTTGATGATGCGCGGACGCCCCCCTGTGGTGGGCAGACCGTGTTGCAGGTAGGTGCGGGCGGTCAGCAGATAGTCGGCATGGCAGGGCCAGTCGCCCGGCTCCTCGACGATGACATAGGTACTCATATTTTCAGGCTCCACAGAAAGGACTGCCAGAAACGGCAGGATCCCCAGTGGGCTTCGATGCACCGACAAGCACGACAATGGCGCGAGGGGAAACAAGAGGTTACAGTGCCTAATATTCTGCCTTGGTAACTTGTGATACAAGTCGCATTTCTGGTGCTGAGGATAAATAACCGAACAAGGACTCCCCGTGTTGACCGTGCGCGCCGCCCGAGCCGATGATTTGGGCGCCATCGTGAAGCTGGAACGCTACTGTTTTCCCCCCGAGGTCGCCTTCGGCCGCAGCCGCTGGCACTATCTGCTCAATCAGGCCAAGGGGCGCACCCTGCTGCTGCAAGACGAGAAGGCGCAGGTGATGGGCTATTTGAGCGTGCTGGAGCACAAAGGCTGGGATCGTCTCATCATCCAGACCCTCGCCATCCGCTGGACCATCCGCCGTCAGGGGTGGGCAAGCCGCCTGCTGGAGCAGGTGATCCGGGAAGGGCGCGAGGCCGGCTGGGGGGCGATTCGCCTCGAGGTCGCCGACGCCAACCCAGAAGCCAGGACCCTCTATCAGGGGCTGGGGTTTCGCCCCGGGGTACGGCTGCCCGATTATTACGGGCCCGGCCAGCATGCCCACCGCCTGGTGCTGGCGCTGGGGGATGAGCGGCAGGCGCCATCATGAGTTGCGAGGATTGCCTGGCTACGGCCATCAGGGCCAAGCTCGGGCGCTGCCCGGTCTGTGCCGCCCAGACCTTTCTCATCGGGGTCGTCGGCTGGTTGGTCTGGTGGTGGTGCGGCGCCGATACCTCGGTCAACGCCCTGACCGGCCTGCTGTTTGCGCTGGGGGGCTCGGGTCTCTTCCTGCTGCATCTGGCGGTGTTCGCATGGCGAAAGCTGGGCAAACGCGACATATAACGTGCTGATTTTTCAAGAAGACAAATAACAATGGAGGTTCACATGATTGCAATGGTAACGGGCGCCTCGTCCGGCTTTGGTGAGGCCATCAGCCGCCTGCTGGTGAGCGCTGGCCACCGGGTGATCGGCACCGGGCGTCGCGCCGAACGGCTGGCCGCCCTGTCCGAGGATCTGGGCGAGCAGTTCCTGCCCCTGGTGTTCGACGTCCAGGACAAGGCTGCCACCCGCGCCGCCATCGAGGGGCTGCCGACCGAATGGCAACAGGTGGACCTGCTGGTCAACAACGCCGGCCTGGCACTGGGGCTGGAGCCTGCCCACAAGGCGGATCTGGAAGACTGGGAGCAGATGATCGCCACCAACATCAGCGGCCTGACTCTGATCACCCGGTTGCTGCTGCCGGGCATGGTGACGCGCAACCGCGGCCACGTCATCAACATCGGCTCCATCGCAGGGACCTATCCCTATCCGGGCGGCAACGTCTACGGCGCGACCAAGGCGTTCGTGAAGCAGTTCAGCCTCAACCTGCGTGCGGATCTGGCGGGCACGGCGGTGCGTGTCACCAACGTGGAGCCCGGCCTGTGTGGCGGCACCGAGTTCTCCAACGTGCGCTTCCACGGCGACGACGCCAAGGCGGCCACCGTCTATCAGGGGGTGCAGGCCATCCTGCCGGAAGACATCGCCAATACCGTACTCTGGATCAGCGAGCAGCCTGCCCACGTCAACATCAACAGCATCGAGATCATGCCGGTGGCCCAGACCTTCGGTCCGCTCCACATCAGCCGTCGCTGATGTCATGACGAGCCGACTTCTGTCCACAAGAGGCGCCTTCGGGCGCCTTTTTTTGATGGGTCTGGTCGCACTCGTCATGGAGTGCAGAAGGAGGCGTGCTGCGACCCCGTGCTCAGCCGTCGAGAGAGGGGGTACCCAAGTTGGCCTGCATTTTGCTGTCTCCGGCCCATGGTGGGGAAACCATCCCCGGAGCCGGCGAGGCCGGCAGTGAGCGTGGAGCCTTCATGGATATCAAACCCTATGGTCATCAACTCGCCCAGAGCGCGTCCCAGAACCGTGCCTTGGCGACCCTCAGCGACAGCGATGACAAGCAGAGCGGCTGGTCTCAGCAGGTCAGCCTCTCCAGCCAGGTGCTGACCGGCAAGGCGCAGCAGGCGTTGACCTACGAGCATCTGGCCAGAAACGGCAAGAACACAGTCCTGACCGGTGGCGTCAAGGATGCGCGGGTGCAGCAGATGGTGGACAAGGCCCTGGGCTTTGATCGCAAAAAATTTGACGATCTCGAGCGTCAGCTCAAGGGGATAGCGGATGACAAGACGCTCTCTGCCGAGGAGCGCGAAACGCAGAGCAAGGACCTGGCCGCGCAGCGCGATGCCATGCTCAAGGAGGCCATGGATCGCCTCACCGGCAAATCCGCCTCCCAGGCATGATGTGATTCAAACGGCAATCTTTGGGCGTTAAAGGCAAGGGGTTGCCCCCTTGCCACGGGGCTGGCAGGCCGTGGTCAGGGCTCAGGGACTCTGGGGGGTGATGCCGATGGCGATGGCGGTGGTCTGCACGGCCTTGATCTGGTCCCCCTTGGCGATGAGGGCGAACTGGGCCGGATCCTGCACCTTGAGGGTCAGGGTGTGGTCGACCCCCTTGACCCGGATGGTCTGGTGCGCCTTGTCCACGTCGATGACGTCGGCATAGATGGTTACCTGCATGCCGGCGCCGGCAGCGGGTTTATCCCCGGCGGCCGCCTTGCCCCCTTCCACTTCCACCACCCTTTTTCTCACCCCGGCGGTGCCCTTGAGCAGGGTCAGGTCCAGCAGTTGCAGATATCTCAAGGACACGACATCTCCCACCTTGAGCTGGGGAAGGTTGGTCACCTCCTCCCCGGCGATCAGATCCAGGGTCTGCCCTTCGGCATTTTTCAGGCTGACCTTGCGGGTGGCCAGGTCGATGGCGGTGACGGTTGCCCTGGCCGTCAGTTCTTCGGCCAGGCTGGCTTGTCCGGGGGCCACGGCCACATGGGTGGTGACCTCGGCGGCATAGAGCAGGGGAGGGGCACAGAGGGTGAGGGCACCCGCAATCCAGGTGTGCTTCAGTTTCATGATAGAGACCCTGTGAGTGGGAAAGGGACCCCGGGAGGGGGTTGAGGGGGCGACGAACTCGTCTTCCCGCTATCACCATAGCAAAGCCGGGCAGGAGCGCCCGGCATCGGCAGGCTGGCATCGTATTTTTGACGACAGGCTCCCGTTTTTGACCTGATGGCACGGCAGGCGCACAATTCCCCTGCATGCATTCAACCGAGGGCTCTGCCGTGTACAACTTCCAATATGCCAATCCCACCCGCATCTGTTTTGGTGAAGGCCAGATCGCCAGGCTGCCGGAGCTGATCCCGGTCGGCAGCCGTCTGCTGGTGCTCTACGGCGGCGGCAGCATCAAGCAGAACGGGGTCTATGAGCAGTTGACCCAGGCGCTGGCGGGCCGGGAGTGGCTGGAGTTTCCCGGCATCGGCGCCAACCCCCAGTACGATCAGCTGATGGAGGCGGTGGCCCTGGTCAAGCGCGAGCGTATCGACTTTCTGCTGGCGGTGGGTGGCGGTTCCGTGGTGGATGGCACCAAGTTCGTGGCCGCCGCTGCCTGCTTCGAGGGGGACGATCCCTGGGAGATCCTGCGGGACAAGGCCCCCATCAAGGGGGCGCTGCCGCTCGGCTGTGTGCTGACCCTGCCGGCCACCGGTTCGGAGAGCAACCCCGCCGCCGTGGTGAGCCGGGGGGAGGCCAAGCTCTCCTTCTACAATCCGCTGGTGCAACCGGTGTTTGCGGTGCTGGATCCCGCCACCACCTACAGCCTTCCACCGCGCCAGGTGGGCAATGGCGTGGTGGATGCCTTCGTCCACATCCTCGAGCAGTACCTCACCTTCCCGGTGGGGGGCGAGGTGCAGGACCGGCTGGCGGAAGGGCTGTTGCAGGTGCTGGTGGACAACGGTCCGCGGGCGCTGGCGGAGCCCACCAACTACCAGGTGCGTGCCAACCTGATGTGGGCGGCCAGCTTGGCCCTCAACGGCCTCATCGGTCGCGGCGTGCCCCAGGACTGGTCCACCCACGCCATCGGTCACCAGCTCACCGCCCTGCATGGGCTGGATCATGCCCAGAGTCTGGCGGTGGTGCTGCCCTCCCTGCTGCGGGAGCAAGCGGCCCAGAAGCAGGAGAAGCTGGCCCAGTTCGCCGAGCGAGTATGGCACTCCAGCCGGGAGGACAAGGCACTGCGTATCGAGGAGGCGATCATCCGCACCGAGCAGTTCTTCCAGCAGATGGGGGTGGGTACCCGTCTCGCCGACTATGGCCTGGATGCGCGCTGCATCCCGGGCATCTGTTCCAACCTCAAGCTGTTCGGCCTGACCGCCCTCGGTGAGCAGCAGGACATCGACCCCGACAAGGTAGCCAGGATCCTTTCCCACGCGCTGTAAGTCATCCTGGCAACCATAGTGGCGCGGATCCTTTCCCTCGCCCTCTGATCACCGGCTGGCCAACGGAAAAGAGAACGCCCCGATCATCGGGGCGTTTTGCAGGGTGTCACCGGGGCACCGCCGTTTATTCGGCGCTGCGGTCCAGCTCGCGCTCCAGCGCCGCCGCCTTCTGGCGTGCCGGATGAGTGTTGAGTCGCTGCCAGTAGGCCTCAAGGTGCGGGAACTGGGCCAGCTGGCCGCTCTGGGCCAGCAGATCCACCAGGAAGGAGTTCAGGATGTCGGCGCCGGTGAGGCGATCGGCCACCAGGTAACGGCGGTTTGCCAGCACCTCATCGAGATAACCCAGCACCTTGGCGCACTCGGCTTTGGCGTAGTCCGGCAGGAAGCGCATCGGGCTGCCATCCTTGCGCACGAACATGTCGAGCAGCAGCGGCAGAATGCCGGAGCTCTCGGCGAAGTGGAGCCACTGCAGGTATTCGGGATACTCCGGGCTGTCGGCGGCCGGTGCCAGCCGGTCCGGGGCGTGGCGGGCGATCAGGTACTCTGTGATGGCACCGGATTCCGCCAGCACCCGCCCGTCAAACTCGATGACCGGCGACTTGCCGAGGGGGTGGACGGCCTTGAGCTCGGGCGGCGCCAGAAAGGTGGCGGCATCGCGCTGGTAGGCCTTGATCTGGTAGGGCAGGCCCAGCTCTTCAAGCAGCCAGATGATGCGCTGGGAGCGGGATTTGTTCAGGTGGTGCAGGACTATCATGAAAACCTCGACGCAGTGACGGAAGGCGGTGATACGTAGCGCCCCGGTAGCAGGTTCACTTATGGATGAAAAAGAGCGGGCGTGGTGCCCGCTCCTTCGTCGATTGACTCAGGCCTCCAGCGCCTGATCCAGATCCGCCAGTATGTCCTCGATGGCTTCGATCCCCACCGACAGCCGGATCATCTCAGGTTTCACTCCAGCCTTGGCCTGCTCCTCTTCGCTCAACTGGCGATGGGTGGTGGAGGCGGGGTGGCAGGCCAGGGACTTGGCGTCGCCGATGTTGACCAGCCGCTTGAAGATCTTGAGGGCATCGTAGAAGCGCACGCCCGCCTCGTAGCCGTCCTTCAGGCCGAAGGAGAGGATGGCCGAGGGGCGACCGGCCATGTACTTCTCCGCCAGCGGGTAGTGGGGGTGACCCGGCAGACCGGCGTAGCTGACCCAGGCCACCTTGGGGTGGTGCTTGAGGTGGTGGGCCACCCGCAGAGCGTTGTCCACGTGGCGCTCCATGCGCAGGCTCAGGGTTTCCAGCCCTTGCAGCAGCAGGAAGGCGTTCATCGGCGCCAGCGCCGCGCCGGTATTGCGCAGCGGCACGGTGCGCACCCGGCCGATGAAGGCCGCCGGGCCGAAGGCCTCGGTGTAGACCACCCCGTGATAAGAAGGCTCGGGTTGGGTCAGCTGGGGGAAGCGCTCGGCGTGATCCGCCCAGGGGAACTTGCCCGAGTCGACGATGACGCCCCCCAGGGAGTTGCCGTGGCCGCCGACATATTTGGTCAGGCTGTGCACCACGATGTCGGCGCCGTGTTCGATGGGTTTGCACAAGACCGGAGTGGCGACCGTGTTGTCGACGATGAGCGGCACGCCGCGGGCGTGGGCCACCTTGGCCAGGGCGGCGATGTCGACGATGTTGCCCGCCGGGTTGCCGATGCTCTCGCAATAGACCGCCTTGGTCTTGTCATCGATGAGGGCGGCGATGGCCTCGGCGCTGTCATCCTTGGCGAAGCGCACCTCGACCCCGAAGCTCGGCAGCATGTGGGCGAACAGGGTGTAGGTGCCGCCATAGAGCTGGGGGGTGGAGACGATGTTGTCACCGGCGGCGGTCAGCGCCTGGATGGCGTAGGTGATGGCGGCGGAACCCGCCGAGACCACCAGGCCGGCGATGCCCCCTTCCAGCGCGGCCATCCGCTGCTCCAGCACATCGTTGGTGGGGTTCATGATGCGGGTGTAGATGTTGCCCGGTACCGCCAGATTGAACAAGTCCGCCCCGTGCTGGGCGCTCTCGAACTCGTAGGCCACCGTCTGGTAGATGGGCACGGCCACCGCCTTGGTGGCGGGATCGCTGGAAAAGCCGTGGTGCAGGGCCAGGGTCGCATCTTTCATCACACACTCCTTGTTGGATGTCACCATTATGGATGGATAGACGTCCAATCTAGCAGTCCTGGCGCCGATGTAAACCACCCATTCCGGCAAAGCAATGCCGGGGGATGGCGGTGACCGGATGGCGTCTGTGACGGCGACCTCAGAGACGGCGGCGATACTCCCTGTCGTCTATCTGGTGCATATCCCACTGCATCAGGCGGTTGAGCTGCACCATGGGATCTTCGACCAGCGTCAGAGGGCGGGGCAGGATCCTCAGGAAGTAGCGACGAAGGGTTTGCTGGATCCGGTTCGGTTTGAGGGGGGTGGCATGGCTCATGATGGTGCTCCTGTGCAGTGGTTCTCACGTTCGCCAGCAGTATTGAGCTAAAATACGGAAGTAAAAACTGATGACTTTCAGAGACAGGATTTCCTCTTTTATGCCTACCACCCGCCTTTATCAGCAATTTCAACGGCTCACCCAGCAGCTTGGCTGCGACGAGCGGGAAATCAGCCTCGCCGAGGTGGCGGATCTGCTCTGCTGCACCACGCGCAATGCACGCCTGCTGCTGCGCCGCATGGAAGGGCAGGGCTGGCTTTGCTGGACGGCAGAGGCAGGGCGGGGGCGGCGCTCCCGCCTCACCCTGCTCGACAACCAGGAGAGCCTGACCCGGCGCCGATTGCGGGATCTGCTGAGTCAGGGCCAGCTGGCGCAGGCGGTGCGGCTGGCCGAAGATCGCCTGGATCTGCTCACCCCGCTGCTCATCGAGCAGCTCGGCCAGGCCACCCGGGAGGGGCGCCAGATCCTGCGGGTGCCCTACTACCGGCCCCTGCCCGGTCTGTTGCCCACCGCGCCCTTGCGTCGCTCCGAAATTCACCTGAGCCGCCAGATCTTCAACGGTCTGACCCGGCGAAACGAGGAAAATGGGGAAATCGAGGGGGATCTCGCCCATCACTGGGAGTGTCTGGCCCCCTGTCACTGGCGCTTCTATCTGCGCCCCGTGGTGCGCTTTCACCATGGCCGCGAACTGGTGGTGGAGGATGTGATGGAGAGCCTGCAGGCCTTGCGGGATCGCCCGCTGTTCGCCCATCTGGCACGGCTGGAGAGCCGCTGGCCGCGCACCCTGGACATCCATCTCGACAGCCCGGATCCTTTGCTGCCGCACCTGCTGGCCGAGCCGGTGGCGGCCATTCTGCCGCGGGAGCTCAAGGGGGAGGCGAATTTCGCCCTGCAGCCGGTGGGCACCGGCCCCTATCGGGTGAGTGCCAACGATCCCCTGCACCTGTGCCTCGAAGCATTTGACGACTACTTCGGGCTGCGGGCCCTGCTCGACGAGATCGACATCTGGATGCTGCCGGAGCTGGCGGAACGGCTGGAGAGCCACGTCAGGCTGGGCAGCGACACCCCGGAGCTTGGCTCCATGCGCGGGGAGTCAGAACTGGAATCCGGTTGCTACTTCCTGCTGCAGGACGACAGATCGGCCCCCCTGCAGGACCCGGCCCTGCGCCAGTGGCTGACCCGGCTGCTCAACCCCATCGCCCTGATGGCCCGGGTGGCCCCCGAGCTGCAGCGGGGCTGGACCAGCGCATTGGGCCTCCTGCCCCACTGGCGCGAGAGTCTGCCTCTTCCCGAGCCCGGCCCGGTCAGCCTGCCAGAGCGGCTGGTACTGGCCTGCTTCAACCAGCATCTGGAGTTCAACGAGTGCGCCAGCGCCATGAGCAGCCTGCTGGCAGAGCAGGGGATCCAGCTCGAGGTGCGTACCCTGGACTACGGGCGCTGGGTGAGCGGGGAGGATGAAGATGTGGATCTCTGGTTCGGCACCCTCAACCTGGAGCATGAACACGCCTTCGCCCCTTACGCCTGGCTTCAGGGTACCCCCTTGCTGCGCCGGGTGTGGGGCGGCCAGCAGGCCCTGTGGCAGGGATTGACGCAGTGGCGCGCCCATGGTGAAGAGCCCGGCCCCCGCGCCCTGCTGGCCGAGGTGCAGCGCCAGAGCTGGTTCGTGCCGCTGTTTCACCACTGGCTGGAGCTGGAGAGCCGGGTCGGCGTGCACGGCGTGCGCATGACGGCCCTTGGCTGGTTCGATTTTCGCAGCGCCTGGTTAAAGCCCGAGCAGGTGACGCAGGAGCCGGAAACCGGCGGTGGCTCTCACCCCCAGGCAGGGACGCTTGAGTCGGACGGGTTGGCGCGCTAGCCTGTGCGCGGTCCTACGACAAGGAGTCGACATCCATGCTGGAAATGCAGATCCAACCCCGTTTTCAAGAGACGGACGCCCTCGGCCACATCAACAACACGGTGCCGGCGGTCTGGTTTGAATCGGCCCGTGATCCCCTGTTTCGCCTCTTCTCGCCCGAGCTGGATGTGCATGACTGGCATCTGATCATCGCGGGCTACACGGTGCAATTCAAACGGGAGCTGTTCTATGGCCAGATGGTGTCGATCAAGACCGGCGTGCGGCGTATCGGTACCAGCTCCTTCACGCTCTGGCAGGAAGCCTGGCAGGGCGGCGAGCTGGCGGTGACCGCCGAGACGACCCTGATCCATTTTGACTACCGGACCCGGCAGTCCATCCCTTTGAGCGAGGCTCACCGGGAGGGACTGAGGGTCTGGCTGGTAGAGAGTTAATCCGGCCTTCGGGCCCACCACAGGACACTTATGCGCACAACCGCGATCGCCCTGAGCCTCGGCTTGGGACTGGGACTCTGCTCCCTGCCTTCATTTGCCGCCTCCCTGGCCGAGCAGTTCACCCTGATGGAGAAGGGGGCCGACAGCGCCCTCGATACCCGCTTGTTCAGCCACGATGGCGTTGACATCAAGGCCTGGGTCGACGGCACGCCCGTCATCATCTCCGTGCCCATCCTGAACGAGCAGGGCAAACAGGAAGGGGAGAGCCGTTACTACTTCAAGGGCGGCAAGCTGTTCGGGGTGAAGGAGCCCGCCGCCCAGTTCGCCTTCGATGACAGTGGCAAGCTGACCCAATGGCTGGACGACAAGGGGCAGCCTGCGGAGTTCGTCAGCAAGATGAGCATGCAGCAGCGGGAAGCCTGGCTGACCAGACGGGCGGCCGAGCTGGGCGGGTTGTTTGCACCGAGCACCGCCGAGGAGAAGGCTGACAAGGGGGGCGTCAAGCTCAAGGGGGCGGAGCTCGCCCAGTGGCTCTGCAATGGCAAGCTGATGGCGCTCGCCGGAGGTGACAAGGTGACCTTCGAGCCGGCCAAACTCAAGAGGAGTGCAGAGGGCATCAAGGGAGAGGTTTCCCTGCGCCAGGATAAGGGGTGGCAGGATCTCTGCCTCACCTGCGAGGTGCAGGGCAACCGGGTGACTCGCCTCACCTGGCAGCCGCTGCCGGGTGCCAACAAGCCGCAGTAAGGGCGGCAGCGTCAAAGAATGAGGGCCCACTTGCGGGCCCCTTTTTCATGCCGGTTACTGCTCGCCCAGGGTGAGCCGGGTGAGGGCCTCCACCCGTCGCCACTGACCGGGCTCGAACCAGCGTGCCAGGATCTCCGGCTGCTGGCTGACCCGGGCCTCGGCAGGCAGGGGCCTGATCTCTGCCAGATAGCCGGCCAGCTGCTGCTCGAACCCCTGCTGGCTCTCTGCCAGCTGGTGCAACCGGTCTGCCGCCTCCGGTCCCAACTGTTCGCGCAGTGCTGCGTCACGCCCGGCTGCGGGGAGTTGCTCCAGAGCCTGCAGATCGCCCAGCAGGCGGCTGTTGGCCTCCGCCTCCCGAAACCACTGGGGCTGCTCCGCCAGCCAGAGCTCCAGCTCGCTCGCCAGCAGCGACTTGTCGGCATCGCTGGCCTCCGCCAGCGCCTTGCGGCGCAGGGTCCACTGCTCCATCAGCCTGTCCTCGGCAAACAGCTGCTCCTGCTCGGCCGGGGTGAAGCGCTGCCTGCGCAACTGCTCGCGCTCGTCGAACAGCTTTTGCAAGCTGGCCAGGCCCGGATCCGTCGGCACCGTCAGGCTGCCCTCGGCCGCGAGAAAGGCTTCATGGCGGGCCTGCAGCGAGGACTTATCCGACGGCGGTGCGGCCTGCCTGACCAGAGGGGAAGCGGGCCCGGCATGTTGCGGCGAAGGGGCGGTTGCGTCAGCGGAGGGCCAATACTGCCAGCCCCCCAGCAGCAGGGCTGCCCCCAGCGGAGCAGCCATCAGCCATGCCCTGTTCATAGTCCCAGCCTCTGCAGGCGGTTGGCGTGCTGGCGATAGAGGTTGACCGGGTCGGTCTCGAACAGGTGGCGAATGCCGAACGACTGGTTCACCTCGTCCAGATGGTTCATGCGGTAGTGGGTACCGATCACCTTGCCGAGGTGGCTGCTGCATACCCCGACCAGGCCGTCACTGGGCTCCTTGAAGAAGCTGCCGGTCAGCGCCAGCGCCGGATCCACCGGATCCAGGATGTTGGTCATGGTGCCGCGTCCGCTCCAGGAGAAGTAGTAGACCCCGTTGGCGGCCTGCATGGGCCCTTCGCCGCAATGCTGGCTCGGCAGCCCTTCCGGATAGCGCTGGTTGAAGCGCTGGGCGCCGGTGCTGGTGAGGGCGTCGAGGGCGGCGAGGGGATCCTGCGGCAGCTGGCTGCCCCCGGAGAGCAGCGAGATGACCCCGGACAGGGCCGAGGCGGCGGCCACCGCCAGACCTTCGGCCGCCGAGCCCGGCGTCACCTTGGCCCGCACCAGGTCGGCAATCTCAGAGCCATGGTTGACCCCGCCCACGCTGGTGGCGGAAGCGACCAGCTCGGGGGCGACCGAAGCGACGTAGCGAATGGTGGGGCCACCGTGAGAGTGGCCGATGAGGTTCACCTTCTCCGCCCCCGTGATGGCGAGCACCTGCTGCACCTGCTTGAGCAGCTGTTCACCGCGCAGCTCCGAGCTCTGGGTGGCGGAGACCTGGGCCACGTAAACCTTGGCGCCATCCCGGGTCAGGGCCTGGGGGATGCCGTAGAAGTAATCGACCCCGAGCAGCTTGTCGAAACCGAACAGACCGTGCACCAGCACTATGGGGTAGCGGGTCTGGGTATAACCGGCCCCCTGACCCAGCATGGGCAGGGCGCACAACAGCATCAATAGCCATCTTTTCATCTTCACCGTCCTTGTGAAAAAACCGGCTGCATTCTGGTCGTCACCGGGGCAGCCACCGGCCTCATGCCAGTACCGGCAGCATGGTGGCTGAACTCAGATGTATCTGTGGATGGGATCACTAAACCGGGGATTGCAGAAAAACCCTACCCATATGGGCAAAAAAGGCGGCACCAACTATTCCTTGTGTCTGCCCATCAAATAAGTTAAATAATAATTATTATCATTTGAGTGGTCGAGTCATGACGGGAACCTGGGTGAAGGGGTGGGTCGGTACCACCGGAGCGGACAGCAGCATGGCGCACTGGAAGGCGCAGACCCTGAGTGGCAACCGCCATTTCGATGCGGGGGAGTACGCCAGGGCGCTCGACTGCTATCAGCAGGCGCTGTGGCTTGCCCGCCAGCAGTTTGCCGACTGGCACGATGCCGACGAAGCGGTGGCGGCCCTGGTGGTGGCCCATCACAACCTGGCGGATCTGCTGGTGGCCATGACCCTGCCGGATCGGGCCGCCGACCTGCTGTGTCACATCCATGATTGCCTGCTGGCCACCAGCCAGTCCCCCACCAGTTCCGCTGCCCTGCGGGAGGCGGCTGTTCGCCACGCCCGCAGCACCCGTACCGAGCTGCTCGCCTTTCTGGGCAAACACGGTCATCACGACGGCATCCAGCGCAGCCTGGGTCAATGTCTGTGTCAGACCGTCTCTGCCCATCAACTGCATTGAGCCCAACAGGAGAGACAATGAACATGAGCCATACCCTGCCAGCCCTTCCTTACGCTTATGACGCGCTGGAACCCCATATCGATGCAAAGACCATGGAGATCCATCACAGCCGTCACCATCAGACCTATGTCACCAACCTCAATGCCGCCCTGGCCGATCTGCCGGAACTGGCTGCCCTGCCGCTGGAGGCATTGCTTGCCCGTATCGACAGCCTGCCGGCCCAGGTGCAGGGGGCGGTGCGCAATCACGGCGGCGGTCACGCCAACCACAGCCTGTTCTGGCAGGTGATGAGTCCGCAGGGCGGCGGCGAGCCGGACGGCGAGCTGGCCGCAGCGATCGAGCGGGATCTGGGTGGGCTGGAATCCTTCAGACAGGCCTTTACCCAGGCGGCGTTGAGCCGTTTTGGCAGCGGCTGGGCCTGGCTGGTGGTCGATGGGCGCGGCAAGTTGCAGGTGGTGAGCAGCGCGAACCAGGACAGCCCCCTGATGGAGGGGCTCACCCCCATACTCGGGCTGGATGTGTGGGAGCATGCCTACTACCTCAAGTACCAGAACAAGCGTCCCGACTACATAGCCGCGTTTTACAACGTGATCGACTGGGACGAGGTGGCACGGCGTTACGTGGCGGCGCTGGCCTGACGCCCCATTTCACCTGATGAAAGAGACCCGCCTGTTGGCGGGTCTCTGCTATTGAGGGGTCGGCGCGCTGCTGGCAGCCGGATTATCCACGGGTGTTGCTTCGCTCGGCACGGCGGCGCTGGTGGCCAAGGCACTGCTGGTTGCAGCCGCCGCACTGGTGGCGGTTGCCGCGCTCACGGCCGCTGCCTGCTTGGCCTTCGGCTGATGAGGGGGCGGTGCAATGGGCAGGCAGGGTTGGCTCGCCCCTATGGTGCTCAACGCCTGGCAGGGGACCGGGCCGCCGATGACGATGGGCTCGCCGAGGAACTTGGGACCCTTGTCCAGCACGTAGAGGTCGAGCAGCCCCATCAGGCGGGCGAACACCTCGCGCACCCGGGTCTTGATGCCCTGATAGGCGCTGGGATCCACGGCGTTGAAGCCGACCGCCTCGATGCCGAAATGGCGGGCGATGAAGATGGCGCGCTCGTTGTGAAAGGCCTGGGAGACCACGGTGAAGTGGGCCTGACCAAATACCTCCTTGGCCCGCACGATGGAGTCCAGGGTCCGAAACCCTGCGTAGTCGCTGTAGATGGCGCTGGCCGGAATGCCGGCCTGGATCAGGGCCCGCCGCATCTGGCGCGGTTCGTTGTACTGCACGGTGGCGTTGTCGCCGGAGACCAGGATGTAGTCCACCTTGCCGTTGTTGTAGAGCTCGGCGGCGGCCTTGATCCTGTATTTGAAGTAGTGGTTCGGGCTGCCGCCAATCAGGTATTTGGAGGTGCCGAGCACCAGGGCGACCCGGTTGTAGGGCACCGCGTTGACGTCGTCGTAGGTGTAGTGACGGGCGTCCGAGACGGTCCACTCGCTGTAGCCAAGCAGGGCGGCGATGGAGGCCAGCAACAGGCAGAGGCAGGCGAGCAGGATCTTGGCAAACTTCTTCATGCGCGGTGCGGTTCGGGTCTGAAGTAAGAGAAGACAGGGGGCCATTCTATTACAAGTTGTTGTGGCGCGTCAGGTTTGATGGCGGCGCAGGGTCTCACTCGGGCAGAGGTTGTCGCAGCGCGCGCCACGATCCCGGGCTTATCAAACGGCGCCATAAACAAGGGGCGGCCATGGCCGCCCCTTGTCATAGCCGTCTCGTCCTCAGTGGGAGGAGTCGTTGGCCTTGCACTCGTCGGAGTCCTTGTTGGCTTTCCACCAGGGCAGCAGCTCGCGGCCGAGCCACTGCTGGTAGGCCTCGCTGTCATTGGCAATCAGCTGGTCCAGCTCGGCTTCGAAGGCACTCATGGCCTGCTGCTGATCCGGGTTGCGCAGGGCCTGGGCCATGGCCAGCCAGCTGGCGCCGCGACCGGTCTCATTCAGGAAGCGGTGTACCGTGTAGGACCAGGAGTAGACCATCTCGCCGCTCTTGTCGTAATCCAGGTGCAGGATGTCGGCCAGGGCCGGACGATCGCTGGCCGGACGGCCGGCGACGTTGTCCAGACCGCGGGCGAAGCACTGGCCGTGGGCGATGAACTCCGCCAGCCCTTCCGACCACCAGGTGGTGCGGTTGAGCGGGTAGTGGCCGAAGCTGCCGTACTGGTTGAAGCGGCCGTCCAGGTAGTGCACGTACTCGTGGCGCAGGTTCCACACCTGGAACGCAGGACGCTTCCACTCCGCCTCGTAGGCGAAGAAGCGGGCCTGGTTGCCGGGGCGCGCCGGATCCCCTTCGAGGTAGATGCCGCCGTTGTCGGTGGAGACGCCGCCGAACAGGGCACTGCCGTAGCGTTTCCAGTCGGCGGAGGAGTTGAAGACCACCAGTTCCAGCGCCTCGTTGTGATCGTCCGCCACCGGCTGCCAGCCGGTCTCCATCTGCTGGTGGAACTGCTGCTCTTCGGCACCCAGTTCACGGCAGATCCCCTCGGCCTGGCTCATGGTCAGATCCTGGGCCCGCAGGCGCAGGGTCGGCGAGCAGGTGTGCTCGAACGGCAGCACGTCCTCCACCCGGACAGGGGTGCAAAGGCCGGCGAAGTCACCGCTGATGCAGGCTTCGCTGGTGCGGTCCGTGTAGGTCAGGTAGTAGGTGGAGAGGGTCAGTGACATGTCTTCCAGCAGATCCTGGCTCTGCTGACCACCGGGGATCAGGTCGTGGTGGCGAATCAGTGCGATGACGGAGTCATCCAGCAGCTTGCGGTAGCCATCGAGCTCGTCCGGGCGGGTATAGCGGGCGACCCGGTAGAGGCGGGTGTAGGCATCCAGCACGTTGTTGAGCAGGAATAGATCGGCGCCATCCCTTCCTTGCCACAACGCGAGTTCGCTCATGCCGAGGGCGTGCAGCTGCTTGCGCAGCTCGCCATCCTGCTGGCGGAAGTCGTTGGCGAAGGGGTCGCTGTAGTCGCTGGCGAAGTCGAGGAAGTTGAGCAGATCGAACAGGCCGGTTGCCCAGGCGTGCTGACCGTTGATCTCGCTGGCATGACGGGTGCTGTAGGCCAGCATCTGGTTGAACTCGCCGAGCAGGGTGCCAAAGCGGCTCTGCACTGCCGGGCTCTTGAACTGACCGTGCAGAGCGATGCTCCAGGCTCCCATGACGGCGCCTACTTCGTCGCTGGCCTGCTCCGGGAAGAGCAGCGGATGGGCACCGAGTGCCGTCAATGCCTCGGCCAGCGCCTCGGCAGCAGCCGGGCCGTCTTCCTTGTGCTTGCCGTAGTTGTGGTAGTTGTGGGCACGCACGTATTCCAGCAGCAGCTTCATGGCCGGATGAGCCGGCTGATTGGCCGCCAGCAGGCTCTGGATGCCGCGGGACACGGCCAGCAGCTTGGTGTCATCGTGACCATAGTTCTCCTGCCAGACCGGCGCAGGCTGGCCACTGGCATCCTGCACTATCTTGGCCGCTTCGGCGTCCAGCAGCTCGGTGTCCGGCAGATCCGGCTCGGAGCAGGCGCGGCCGTCGGCACGGCGACAGTCGAGCTGCTCTTCCTTGCTGGCCAGCACGATGGGGCGGTTGAGCACCCGGCTCTCCTGCCACTCGGTTGTCTCCGGCAGGGTCTGCCATTCGCTGCCCCCCACCGGGTATTGATAGCCGGTGTCCTTCAAGACCACCTGCACTTCGCTGCCAGCGGGCAGGGTTTGACGGCACACCCGGTAGCTGATGGTCTTGTCCCCTTCCTGACGCGTCTGGGGTTCATTGCACTCCTGTTGGGCCTTGATCTCGTCCAGCAACCAGGTGTACTGGCGCCAGACGTGCAGCTCGCTCACCTGCTTGGCGGCCTGGCTGCCCGCGATGGGCTGCAGGCGGAAGAAGATCTGCTCGAGGCGACCATCCCGTTCATTGGGGGTCTCTTCCAGCACCTTCAATTGCTGCCAGTTTTGCGGCTGGTACTGCCATGCCTGCTCGGCGCAGCGACCTTCGGCGTTGAGCTCACAGCGATCCAGCTCCTGCTCGCTGTGACCCAGGATGACCCGCTCAGCCAGCGGCAGACGATCCTGACGCGGCGCGGTCGGGGTGCCCGCCAGCGGCTCCCAGCGGCCCTGCTTCATGCCGTAGCCATAGTCATAGCTGCTGGCCGGGACGGCCTTGCCGGCCGGTACCACCTCTTCACAGCTGAGGTAGCGGATCTGCCAGCCCTGCTCGATCTTGAGCTTCGGCTCGCCGCACTGCTGCTCTGCCAGCGCAGCCAGGTTGGCATCGCGCCAGTCGAAGCGGCGATACACCCTCAACTGCTGATAAGGGGCGTCGCCGCTGCGGGCGCTCAGTTCAAAGGTCACTTCGGTGAGACGATCCCCCAGCTGACGGCTGGATTCGCCTTTGAGTTGATACTGTTGCCAGTCGGAGGGGGAGTAGTTGGCCAGCGCCGAAGTGGCGAGCAGGCCTGGGGCTGCCAGGAGCAGCAGCCGGGGAGAGAGGTGCTTCATCATGATCCCTTTGGTGGATGGAGAGGCGTGGGGACCAGAGAGGTTATTGGGCTCCAAAGGAATATCAATTGGCCAGATGGCGCAGCGAAATGATGCATTCGGGAGCAAACAACATAAAAACAGCCCCAAAGGGGGCCGTGTTGATAGCAAGGACTCCGCCCCATATGGGGGAGGCGTCACTCCTCTTGTCGCAAGCTGCGGGCGAGCAGGGTGCGGGAGGGTTTCAGATTGCCGCCGAGATCCGGCCAGGGATGCCACTGGTCCGGCACCATAAAGCCAGGTAACGACAGCCTGATCCAGGCGGCCAGCTCGGCAGGGGGGACTGGTTCGCCGTGCCAGTCGATGAAGGCGGCGGGCCTATGCCCCCACTCGTCGCTTGGCACCGGCACCACCAGGGCCTGGGCCACGGCGGGGTGATCCACCAGCCGCTGTTCTATGGTCTCGGGCTGGATGTTCTCCCCTCCCGAGATGAAGAGGTTGTCGAGCCGCCCCTCCACCACCAGATCGCCCCCCGGAGTGAGGCGGCCCTTGTCCCGGGTGTGGAACCAGCCCTCTTCATCGAGGGGGCGCACCAGCTCGCCCTCCCTGAAGTAGCCGGCAAACAGGGTCTCACCGCGCACGCAGATCTCCCCCTGGCGGATGCAGACCTCCCGCCCCGGCAGCGGGCGACCCACCACGCCGGCGGCGCAGGGTTGCCCGGTGCAGACCTGGCTGCCCATCTCGGAGAGGCCATAGCTCACCTTGGGCTCCAGCCCCAGAGCGGTCAGCCGGTTGACCAGGGGCGCCGGGATGGCGGCGCCCCCGAGCAGCAGCTCTCGCACCCGGGTGCGGGATGGGTCGAACCCCTGTGCCAGCAGGCGCCAGAGCTGGGTCGGCACCAGCGAGAGGTGGGTGATGGGCTGATCCTCTAGCCGCGCCTTGAGGGGCCGGGTGCGATCGTCCAGCACCAGGGCGGCTCCTGCCAGGAAGACCCGGAACAGGATGGCGTAACCGCCGACGTGAAACAGCGGCAGGGAGAGCAGCCAGCCGCAGGCTTCGTCCAGGGGGATCAGGGTGGCGGAACCCCGGGCCGAGGCGAGGTGGTTGGCGAGGCGGTGTACCACCGCCTTGGGGGTACCGCTGGATCCCGAGGTGAGGATCATGTTGTTCGGCTGGTCGGGTACCAGCGGGGACTCCCCATCTGCGGCCAGCTCGCCCGTGAAGTCGAGGCTGAGGGCTTGCCAGTCGCCCGCCGGGATCTCGCCTGCGGACCAGAATGCCCGGGCCTCGAGCTGGCTCGCCAGTATGCTGTGTCTGGTTGCCGGAAAGGCGGGATTGAGGGGGCAGAAGACGATGCCGCTGCGCACGCAGGCCCAGGCCAGCAACACATCCTCCAGGGCGCCGCGCACCACGGCGGCGAGATGATCTCCCCGTTCCAGCCCGGCCCGGGCGAGCTGATTGCACAGGCTGTTGAGGCGCAGGTCGAGGCGCTGGTAGCTAAGAGGCTCCCCGCTGTGGATGGCAATGCGATGAGGGGACAGTGTCGCCCAGCGTCGTACCGGGCAGGTTTCCTGCCGTGGGATCTGACGGGTCACCATGGGTCAGTCACGGTGAAACAGGGGTTCCATCCTGCCCGGATCGGGTTGCCCCTGCTTGTCCAGCAGATCCCTGGCCAGCCAGCGGCGGGTATCGAGGCCAGGGGCCTGATCCGGCGCCCACTCCCCTGCGAGGCGGGCGAGCTGGCCGAGGCCGAGACCGGACTCGAAACAGGAGGAGACGATCACCTTGAGCTTCAGTTCGCGAGCGCGGGCCACCAGGGCCTCGCTGTTGGCCAGGGCGCCGAGCAGGGTCGGCTTGAGCACCAGGGCGCGCAGTTGCGGGATGGGCTCCCAGGGCTTGCCCTGGGCCAGCAGTTCGTCCAGCGCCACCGGCATGCCGGTGCGGCTGGCGACGAAGGCGATGTCCTCGAAGTCGGCGCACAGATCTTCGAGGTATTCGATGCGATTCGGATCCAGGTGGCCGCAGAAGGCCCAGGCCTCCTCGCGGGTCCAGCCCTGGTTGGCGTCCAGGACCAGTTTGAGATTGGGGCGCCGATCGAGCAGCAGCCGGATCAGCGCCAGCTCGTCGCGCATGGGGTAGCGGGCTACCTTCAGCTTGGCCTTGAGGGGGGTCTCGTGCAGCCACTGCTTCCAGTTCTTGAGCAGCTCCTGGGGGGAGCCCTGGATCAGCGGATAGGGCTCGGGCAGGGGGGCACCCTGCTCGGGCCAGCTACGACGGGCGCAGTCGAGCCCGAACTGCACCGAGGGCAGCTGTGGCGTCGGGGTCTGTCCCCGCGCCAGCTGCGCCAGACAGTCGAGGGCCTCGGCCTGGGCGTCGGCCAGGGTCTCTTTGGAAAATCCTGGCAGGGGGGCTATCTCCCCCCAGCCATCGTCGATGCGTACCAGCAGGCCCTCGCGCGCTACCTGCAACTGACCGTGAAAGGCCAGGGGCTGGGTAAAGGGCAGTTGGTAGCGGTAGAGGGCGAGTGTCATCAGGGATTCCGCTTGTATTTGGAGAAGTCGGGACGGCGTTTCTCGTTGAATGCGTTGCGCCCTTCCTGACCCTCTTCGGTCATGTAGAACAGCATGGTGGCATTGCCTGCCAGCTCCTGCAAACCGGCCTGGCCGTCGCAGTCGGCGTTGAGGGCCGCCTTCAGGCAGCGCAGGGCCATGGGGCTGTGTTGCAGCATCTCGCGGCACCAGCGCACGGTTTCACGCTCCAGCTCGGCCAGGGGCACGACGGTGTTGACCAGCCCCATGTCGAGGGCCTGTTTGGCGTCGTAGAGGCGGCAGAGGAACCAGATCTCCCGAGCCTTCTTCTGGCCGACGATGCGGGCCATGTAGGAGGCGCCCCAGCCGCCGTCGAAGGAGCCCACCTTGGGGCCGGTCTGGCCGAACTGGGCGTTGTCGGCGGCGATGGTCAGGTCGCACATCATGTGCAGCACGTGGCCGCCACCGACGGCGTAGCCAGCCACCATGGCCACCACGGGTTTGGGGCAGGTACGGATGTCACGCTGGAAGTCGAGCACGTTGAGGTGATGGGTGCCTTCATCGTCCTTGTAGCCACCGTAGTCGCCGCGGATCTTCTGGTCGCCGCCGGCGCAGAAGGCCTTCTCGCCGAAGCCTGTGAGGATGATGGAGCCGACCTTGTCGTCGTAGCGGGCATCGGCCAGGGCTTGCAGCATCTCTTTCACGGTGCGGGGGCGGAAGGCGTTGCGCACCTGGGGACGGTTGATGGTGATCTTGGCAATGCCCTCTGGGGACTTGTGATAGAGGATGTCCTCGTAACCGGCGGAGCAGTCGTGCCACTCGACAGGGGCATAGAGCTCGGCTTCCGTCATTGCTTCAATCATGGATCTTCTCTTCTGGTTGGTGAGCCCACTCCCGCAGGAGCCGGGCAAAGGTATCGGGCTGGCTTGTGTGCAGATTGTGTCCGCCATCCAGAGCCAAGTGTTTGATATTGCAGCCTTGCTTTACCAACTGGCAAGCGAGGGCATGGAATTTGTGATCCCGGTTGCCGGAGATCCACTGCACCGGCAGCCGGGTATCCCGAAGCCAGGGGGCGAGATCCGGCTGCCGCCCCAGGGACGTGGCCCTCAGCATGGCGGCCACGGCCTTGCCGTCGTTGCCAAGGCGGCGTGCGGCCTGGCGGGTGCGGGCATCGTCGTCCAGGTCGGCGAAGACGCCCTGGCGGTACCAGCCGGCAAGCACCCGGGTCAGGGACTCGCACTCGAAACGCCGGGCCCAGGCTTCATCGTGAGCGATGCGGGCCGGACGTTCACCGGCAGGCAGCCCGGGGTGGCAGTTCTCCAGCAGCAGGGCCTGCAACCCCGCCGGGGAGTGGCTGGCGTGATGAAGCGCGAGCCGCCCCCCCAGCGAATACCCCACCAGCCGGTAGTGGGCGATATCCCGCGCGACCAGCTCGTCGCAGAGCCAGCGATGGGCCTCGTCAAAGCCGCTCACCCGCAGTGCCCGGTTGCGGCCGTGGCCCGGCAGATCCAGGGCATGGCACGGGACGCCGGGCAGGGCCTGGATGACAGGTCGCCAGTCGTCGGCGTCCCCCAGCAGGCCGTGCAGCAGCACCAGCGGCGCGGCGGGATCAGAGACCACGGATAGCGGCTCCCAGTGCCTTGAGATCCTCGGCGACTTCACTGCTCGGTACCTTGATTTCAATCAGGGTTACCCCGTTTTTCAGGGCTGCGGCATAGTCCCGCTCAAATGCGTCGAGGGTGGTGGGCGCCCGGTAGTGCAGGCCGAACATGGCGGCGGCGTGCTCGAAGTGCAGGCCGTGGGGCAGGCAGTAGTAGGTCTCCAGCAGGGCGTCCTGGGTGGGTACAGGCAGCATGCGGAAGATGCTGCCGCCGTCGTTGTTGAGCAGGATCACCACCAGGGGGCGGCTCCCCTTGCCGAGCAGCGCCAGGCTGTTGAGATCGTGCAGGGCGCTGAGATCCCCGAGCAGCAGGGTGGTGGGCTCGCGACTGTCAGGCGGGACCGACTGTGCGAAGCCGTATGCGGTGGCGATAAGACCATCGATGCCGGAGGCGCCGCGGTTGGTCATCACCCGGCTGGGGCCCTTGCCCACCTCGCCCAGCATGTCCATCAGCCGGGCCGGCATGCTGTTGCCGACGAACAACTGACCCTGGATGAGCTGATTCAGGCGGTGGCACACCCCGAGCTCCGAGAAGCGATCACAGGCGGTGCGGATCTGCTGGCTGATGGCCTGCTGGCGCGCGGTCAACTGGTGCCAGGGCTGCTGCGAATGGGGGATTGGATGGGCGGCCGCAAAGGCGGCGGGGTCGCACACCAGACGACGACGCAGCCGGTAGTCGGGGTCGAGGCGTGCCGGCTGCGGGTCCACCAGCCAGTAATCCTGCCAGGGGTGTTGTTTGATGAACTGGCCGAGGCGCTTGGAGATGAGGCGGGCGCCGAATTGCAGCACTACCTCGGCGCGGGCCAGCTCGGCCACGAAGTCGCTGTGTTGCAGGGCGAGATCCGTGTGGACGAGGTTGCGATCATCGAAGCGGATCTGGCTTTGCAGATCCGCCAGCAGGGGCCAGCCGAGGCGGTCGGCCAGCTCGGCCACCGCCTTGCCTTGCACCGGATCCTGGATGCGCCCGGCGACGATGACACCGCGCTTGCCCTTCAGCTCCTCCCAGTCCGGCTGGGCGGGGCAGCCCGGCTCGCCCACCAACCAGGGGCTCCAGGGGTTGGCCGAGCGCAGCCAGTCGCCGAGGGGCGCCAGGTAATCGGAAAAGTCCAGATAGTGGTCGCCGGGGTAGAGGGGCTCGGGGTACATGCAGTTGAAGTGCACCGGCCCCGGGGTGTGCGCCTGTCGGGCCAGGGCCTGATCCACCGAGCTCAGCACGAAGGCCGCCGGAATGGTGGGAGTGGGGCTCGGCAGATTTTGCTGATAGACGGGGTAGCGACCGAAGATCCCCGGCTGATCGATGGCCTGGTTGGCCCCGTTGTCGATGAGCTCGGGTGGCCTGTCGGCAGAGAGAATGATGAGCGGGACCCCGGTGAGCTGGGCTTCCGCCACCGCGGGCCAGAGGTTGGCCACCGCAGTGCCCGAGGTCATGATGACCGCCACCGGGCGGCCGCTCCCCTTGGCCAGCCCCAGCGCCATGAAGCCCAGACCCCGCTCGTCGAAGTGCAGGTGGCGGCGAAAACCCGGGTGGGCTGCGGCGGCCATGGTGAGCGGCGCCGAGCGGGAGCCGGAGGCCAGGGCGATGTCACGCACGCCGAGGCGAAAGAGCTCTTCCAGCAAGAGGGAGGACCAGACATGGTTGAAGGTGGCGTGATGGCTGGCAAAGGCGTGATGCGCGGACACGTGGCTGGCGGACATGAAGCTCTCGCAGTGAGGAGTCGGTAAGAAACGCTATCCCAGCAGGGAGAGCACGTTGGCGATCTTGTTGTCGAGTTCGGCCCACTCGGCGGCGGGCTCCGATCCCGCCACTATGCCGGCACCGGCGAACAGGCTGATACGCGGGCCCCTGATCCGGGCGCTGCGAATGGCGACGGAGAACTCCGAGGTCTCCCGGCTCAGCATGCCACAGGCACCGGCATACCAGCCGCGATCATGGGGCTCGCATTCACGGATGAAGGCGAGCGCCGCCTCGCGGGGGGCGCCCCCCACGGCGGGGGTGGGGTGCAGGGCAGCCAGCAGTTGCCAGTCGCAGACGCCGGGTTTGAGCTCGGCCTCGATGTCGCACTTGAGGTGTTGCAGCAGCCGCAATTTCAGAATGCGCGGCTCGGTCAGGGTGGCATCGGTGGTGAGGGGGGCCAGGCGGCTGAGAATGTCGGCGTGAACCAGCCGGTTCTCCAGCCGGTTCTTGCTGTCGGCCAGCAGCTCGGCGGCCAGGGCCGCGTCGGTCGCCTCATCCCCGGAACGGCGAATGGTGCCTGCCAGCGCCTCGGTAAAGAGGTGGCCCTTCTCCCGGCGGTAGAGGCGCTCGGGGGAGCAGGAGATGAAGCTCTGCTCGGGGGAGAACTGGAAGCCGAAGTGGAAGCACTCCTGGGCGTGGCGGGCCCACTGTGTCAGCAGGGACCAGGGGCAGAGGGGCGCATCGTGCGCCTCGCTCTGGAGCAGGCTCTCCCGCGACAGCACCACCTTGGGGGTACGGGACTGGAAGTCGGGGGCCGTGACCTGCTCCACCAGGGTCCGCCACTGGGCAGGGCCCGGCAGGTCCTGGCGCTGCCATGGCCGCTTTTGCAGGGCGGGCAGGGGTGCCTCGGGTTGCAGGGCATCGAGCGCCGCCTCGGCGGCGCAGAGTTCGGTTTCGAATGCGTGACCCTCTTCCCGGGCAGGCAGCCAGAGATTGAGGCAGAGGCTGGTGCACTCCCCCCGGCGTACCAGTTCGATGCGGGGCAGCACGAAGCGGCAGGGACCAAACCCCTGCCAGCCGGGCAGATCCGGGTCGAACGCCAGACCGCCGTAGTAGCGAGGGCTGTCTTCACTGGCCGTGCCGGCAAGGTCGCAGACCCGCTGGATATCCTCCGGCCGGGTCAGTTCGTGGATGGCGCCAAGCGCCACGTACTCGGGGCTCTGTTGCCCTCTGGCGCGCCAATAGATGCGGGGGTAGAGCGTCTGGGCCGCCAACCAGCCGGGAAAGACGTCGACGTGAGCGGCCACGCGCAGTCGCACGAAACCGCTGACAGTGCTGTGACGCAGGGCGTCCAGTTGTTGCTTGAGGTGGGTCTGAGCCAACATGGATGTCTAGTCTGAGCCGGATAATCGCGATCGCTCCGGGGGAGGATGGCGCAGGTTGATGCCAAAGGGCGACGATTTCCTATATATTATCTGCCCATTCGTCCATGTACATTGCCCGGGGGAGCCGACGCCCCCGCGCAGCCAAGTATACCTAAATCCGGTTCGATAACCCTTAACACGATCAATATCTGATTGTTTGGCCATCACAATATGACAAATACCTTCTCTGTTTGGTTGCTGGCGGCGCGTTTGCGAACACTGCCCCTGGCGTGCTCCTCCATCTTGCTGGGCTCGGGGCTGGCAGCCAGCCGGGGAGCGTTCGACGGCACCATCATGGGGCTCTCCCTGCTGACCGCCATCCTGCTGCAAATTCTCTCCAATCTGGCCAACGACTATGGCGATGCCGTCTCCGGTGCCGACAACGGGGAGCGGATCGGTCCCCAGCGCGCCGTGGTTTCCGGCCTCATCACCCGGCACCAGATGTGTGTGGCCATGGGGCTGACCGCCCTGGCGGCCGTGGTGAGCGGCCTCTCCCTGCTGATCTGCGCCTTCGGGGAGGCGTGGCAGCAGATCCTGACGTTCATCCTGCTGGGGGGAGCGGCCATCGTCGCGGCCATCACCTACACGGTGGGCAAGAGCCCCTACGGCTATCGCGGCTTCGGGGACATCTCGGTGTTCCTGTTCTTCGGCCTGCTGGGGGTGCTCGGCTCCTACTACCTCTTCACCCATAGCCTGGAGTGGGACCTGTTGCTGCCCGCCACCGCTTGCGGCCTGCTGGCGACTGCCGTGCTCAACATCAACAACGTGCGGGACATCGAGACCGATGCCGCCAGCGGCAAGATCACCCTGGCGGTGCGCCTTGGCCGCAACCGGGCCATCGCCTATCACTGGGTCTTGCTGGGGGCGGCGCTGCTGGCGACCATCGCCTTCCTGCTGACCCAGCCTGCGAGCCTCTGGCCCTGGATCTTCCTGCCCGCCATGAAGCCCCTCACCGATGCCGCCCGTACCCTGCGAGAGAGTTTCGATGGCGAGGTGCTGACCGGCGCCCTCAAGAAGACCGCCATCAGCGCATTTCTGTTCAGCCTGCTGCTCTCCGCCGGGCTGGCGCTCACCTGAGGCCGACGCGTTTGGCAATGAAAAGGGCTCCCGAACGGGAGCCCTTTTTGTTGATGTGTCGACGCGTTGTTGTTTCATCAGACCGATGTGATGAGCGCCAGGGGAGGAGCCTGCCGCCAGGCGAAGGATGATGCCAGGTGATGCAGACGACGAGGGCCCCCGACAGGGAGCCCTCGTGTGCATGAGGCGGGCTTGCCCCTGACGGGTCAGCTTGCCTGGGCCACGGCCGGGCGGCGAGAGAAGAAGAGACTGTCCAGCAGCCAGATGGCAACCATGGAGGCCCCCACCAGCGGGAAGCAGATCCCGAGCACGACCAGCACCGCGATGGCACCGCCCATGGGAGGCAGCTTGGCGGGCAGGGGCGGGGCGGCGAGGCGACCACTGGGACGGCGGCTCCACCAGATCCAGAGCCCGCTCACCGAGCTTGCCAGAATCATCAGGCAGATGAGCAGCATGACGAGCTGGTGCGGCCAGCCGTAGAGCTTGCCCATGTGCAGCATGACGCCGGTTTCCACCGTCTTGGCGACCGGGCCGTAATCCTGCCAGCGCACGTCGACCAGCACCTTGCCGCTGTATTGGTCGATGTGCAGGGTGGCGTCGTTGCGGGGATCATCGGCAAAGATGGCGATGGTATAGACGCCGGTTTCACCGACCGGGGGGGTGATGCTGTAACCCGGGCTGACCCCACGCTCGCTGGCGATGTCGACCACCTGTTGCAGCGGAATGCGATGGCTGGCCATGACCATGCCCTCGTGTCCGCCGCCATGGGTCATGGCGCTGTGATCATGGCTCTCTGCCGTGGGTTGGGAGCTCGGCATGGGCAGGGTCTCGGCCCCCCAGGAGACGGTCTGTTCGTGAGCCTGGTTGAGGCTGCGGGTGAGGGGGGCCGACTTGGGCACCTCGTTCCACATGGCCGCAGGGAAGCGGTTCCAGACGTCGGCGAACTGGCCGCCCCAGAAACCGGTCCAGGTCATGCCCGTCAGCAGCAGCAGCAGCAGGAAACCTGCGCCCCAGAAGCCGACCACGGCGTGCAGATCACGCCACCAGAGACGGCCGCGCTGGTGCATTCTCGGCCAGAGGATGCCTCCCACACCCGGTCCCTTGCGGGGCCACCAGAGATAGAGTCCGCTGACGAGGAGCACGATTCCCCAGCCTGCGGCCAGCTCGATCAGGCGATCCCCCGTGGTGCCAAGCATCAGCTCCGCATGGAGAGCGCGCGCCACCGCCTGCAGGTTCCACTTGTTGTCCATGGTACCGAGCAGGGCACCGTTCGCGGGATCCATGAAGAGGGTCAGCTCCTGCCCTTCACGCATCACGACTATCTGGGCGCTCGCGTCCGCTGCCACCGGGGGCAGGTATTTGCGCAGGCTGGCGTCCGGCATGGCGATGGTTGCCTTGGCCAGCAGCTGGTCGGCACTCAGGGTCTGGGTGGCGGGCGTCACCTTCATCAGCTGGGGGTAGAGCAGGTTGTCCAGCTGCGGCTTGAACAGGTAGACGATGCCGGTGAGGGAGAGCAGGATCAGGAAGGGGGCGACGAAGAGACCGGCATAGAAATGCCAGCGCCAGATCCGTTGGTAATAACTTGCGTCTTGTTGCTTCATCGTTGATCCCTGGGTGAACGCCAAAAGGTTTCAGTAGGTGGAATGTTTTGAGTGGCGCGGATAATAGCAGCAACGTTTTGTTAACTGCAACAGCACATGTCGAAGAAATGTACATTCCGCCATCGGGGTAAAAACGGGGGTTGAATGGAGCTTTCCGTTCACAATGCGGGGAGCTTCATGGACTTTTCGGGGATAAATTCTTACTTTGTGGCAACACAGGGCATATCAGCCGCAGCGAAGGACTCAAGGCAGGAGGTGAACGTGCAAGCACACGGCCATTTTGAGATGCAGCGACAAGGGCAACTGCTGATCTGTCGGCCGAGCGGCCCTTTCAACCTGGCAGGCGCCATGGCCTATGAGGGCAAGTTCAGCCAACAGATAAGCCGTTTGCAGGGAGCCCCCTGGGGCATCGTCGAGGTCGCGACCGAGTTCGAGGCCGCCGGCCCCGAGGTGCTGGCCCGTTTTCGTCGCCAGTTCAACTGGTGCGCCACCCATGGCTGCGCCTTTCTGGCGGTGGTCATGATCGGGGATTTCAAACGTTATCTGGCGGATCACGTCTTCAGCGAGCTTCCCTTTCAGGAGGTGCGCTATTTCGAGGAGGAAGCACAGGCCATCCACTGGCTGACACAGCGCCTCGAGGGGCTGCAAGGCAAGGAGATCCACGTCAGCACGGGTTGAACTTCCCGTTCATTCCAGCCTGATGAACCACTTGTCCCGCTCGTCGAGGCAGTCGGGCTCCCCCATCTCGAATTCACGGCAGATAAGCGGCCGCACCTCGTAGATGCGACACATCATGGTGTTGCGGTCGAGGGCGGCGCACCAGCCATCTTCCAGTCTGTGCATCACGGGTACTTCTCCTTCCCGTTCCTCGATATAGCGGTCCGGCACGCCGGTGTCGGTGAAGAGCATCACCTCGAGGCGGCAGCAGCAGGCTTCGCAGTTCTGGCAGCTCACATCGCTCTGGATTGCTTGGGTCATGTCACCTGTCTTGCCGCATGGCGGCGAATGATATGAAACAGGCGCCTGTCAGGCGCCTGTGGTCTGGCCGGGCGTGTGAAATACCTTAGCCCAGTTTGCGGGCACGGTAGCTGCGCCCCTTGATCTTGCCTTCCTGCAACCGCTTGAGGGCGGCGCTCGCCACCTGGCGCTTCACCGCCACGTAGGAGTACTGCTCGGAAATCTGGATCTTGCCCACATCGGCCCCGGCAATGCCGCCTTCGCCGGTCAGGGCGCCGAGGATGTCACCGGCACGCACCTTGCTCTTGCGGCCCGCATCGATGGAGAGGGTCACCATCTGCGGCGCGATCGGCTTGATGTCGCGGCCGATCCCGGCCAGGTCTCCCTGGGGAATGGGGGCCTGCTGGTACTCCTCGATGAAGTTGACGCGCTGGGCCTCGTTCGGCTGGTAGAGGCTCAGGGCCAGGCCCTGCTGGCCGGCACGGCCGGTACGGCCGATGCGGTGCACGTGCACCTCGGGGTCGTAGGTGAGCTCGTAGTTGATGACGGCCCCCAGCTCCTTGATGTCGAGGCCGCGGGCCGCCACGTCGGTGGCGACCAGTATGGTGGCGCTGCCGTTGGCGAAGCGCACCAGCACCTGATCCCGCTCACGCTGTTCCAGGTCACCGTTCAGCGCCAGCGCCGAGAAGCCCTTGGCGGCCAGGTGATCGGCCACGTCGTTGCAGGCGCGCTTGGTGTTGCAGAACACCACGCAGGAGCCCGGTTGGTAGTGGCTGAGCAGCCAGGTGAGGGCATCGAGGCGCTGGCCGGCCGGCACTTCATACAACTTCTGTTCGATGGCGCTCTCTTCGTGCAGGGACTCCACGCTCACCTCCACCGGGTTGCGCTGCACGCCGCGGCTCATCTGGGCGATCCCTTCCGGATAGGTGGCGGAGAACAGCAGGGTCTGGCGATCCCGCGGGGCGTGGCTGATGACGCGGTTGATGTCTTCTCCAAAGCCCATGTCCAGCATGCGATCCGCTTCGTCCAGCACCAGCGTCTTGAGGTCGTCGAGCTCAAGGGTGCCCTGCTCCAGGTGCTTGAGGATCCGGCCCGGGGTGCCGACGGCGATGTGGGCGCCAAAGCCCAGGGTGGCGGATTGCGGTGCGGTCGGGGTGCCGCCGCACAGGGTCACCAGCTTGACGTTGGGCAGGGTGCGGGCGAGACGGCGGATCTCGGTGGCCACCTGATCCGCCAGCTCGCGGGTCGGACAGAGCACCAGCGCCTGCACGGCCAGCCGGTTGACGTCCAGCTTGGCCAGCAGACCCAGGCCGAAGGCCGCGGTCTTGCCGCTGCCGGTTTTCGCCTTGGCGATCAAATCTTTGCCGTCGAGCACCAGGGGCAGGCTCTGGGCCTGGATCGGGGTCATCTGCAGATAGCCCAGGCTGGCGAGGTTGTCCTGCAGGGCGGAGGAGAGGTTCAGGCTGCTAAATTCGCTGTTGTTCACAAAAGGACTCTATGTCGGAAAACCAGAAATGGGGGTGCGCGGTGCGCAAGGGGGCGCATCATACCAGAATGTGCCGCCGGATGCGGTGAATATTTGAACGGTTGGTGTCATGGGTTGCCGATGGAGGCTTCTGTCTGCGTTGGCGGGCTTGCGGTATGTAAAAAGAGCACAATGGAACAGGGTGGTCATGGCCAGATCATGATGAATGGCGAGAAAACGTTTTTAATTAAACATGTCCTGGTGATGATGAGTCATCGGAGGATGCCATATGGGATATAGCCGTTATGAAATATATACGAATGAGGAATAAAATTAATGAAAGAGCATAACTTATTGTTTTTAATTTTGTTTTTAAGCTTTCTCAATGACGATTAATAATCATGTGTCTTGGCAATTAATTTAAAAACGTTTGTATTATTCCGCATGCATATTTTTACCGCGGATTGTGATGATTCTCTGATTTTTAAATATGCAGTTCTTTATGATGGCGCCGGTCAAAAATAACAATTCAATGGGTGCTACTGGTATGGAATACGTTCATTTCGTGCTCGGACTCGTGATGGTCCTGGCATTGGCGTTGCTGGCAAACCGCCGCAACTGGAAACAGATCAAGCTGCGTTACATCGGCCAGCTGCTGGTGGTCGAGCTGGCGCTCGCCTGGTTCATGCTCAACTCCGAGGTGGGTCTGGCGGTGGTGGGTGGCTTTGCCGCCGGCTTCACCAAGCTGATGGAGTTTGCCAAGCAGGGGACCGACTTCGTGTTCGGCGGTCTGGTCAACGAAGGGGCCTTCTCCTTCTTCCTGATGGTGTTGATGCCCATCGTCTTCATCTCCGTGTTGATCGGCATTCTGCAGTACATCCGTCTGCTGCCCATCGTCATTCGTGGTATCGGCACCGTGCTGGCCAGGATCAACGGCATGGGCAAGCTGGAGTCCTTCAACGCCATCAGCTCCATGATCGTCGGTCAGTCCGAGAACTTCATCGCCCTCAAGAACATACTGCCGCACCTGAACGAGAAGCAGATGTACACCCTGGCGGCGACAGCCATGTCCACCGTCTCCATGTCCATCGTCGGTGCCTACATGCAGCTGATCGAGCCGCGCTACGTGGTGGCCGCGCTGGTACTCAACATGTTCAGCACCTTCGTGGTGCTCTCCCTCATCAACCCCTACGAGCCCGACAACACCGTGACCGATGCCAAGGCGCTGGCCGAGGGTGACGAGCACCATACCCCGAAGAAGGAGAACTTCTTCGAGATGCTGGGGGAATACATCATGGCCGGTTTCACCGTGGCGGTGATCGTCGGTGCCATGCTGGTGGGCTTCATCGCCCTGATCGCCCTCATCAACTACCTGTTCGAGGCGGCGTTTGGCGTCAACTTCCAGCACGTCATGGGCTACATCTTCTATCCCGTTGCCTGGATCCTGGGCATCCCGGGCAGTGAAGCGCTGCAGGCCGGCTCCATCATGGCGACCAAGCTGGTGACCAACGAGTTTGTGGCCATGATGGATCTGGGCAAGATTGCCGCCGAGCTCTCCCCGCGCACCGTCGGCATCCTCTCCATCTTCATGGTGTCGTTCGCCAACTTCAGCTCCATCGGCATCATTGCCGGTGCGGTGAAGGCGCTCAACGAAGAGAAGGGCAACATGGTTTCCCGCTTCGGTTTGAAGCTGGTCTATGGCTCCACCCTGGTGAGCCTGCTCTCCGCCGTGATTGCCGGTGTGATGATCTAGGTCTTCCCCCCGCGCTGCTCATGACGACCCCCTGCCTTGGCAGGGGGTCTTTTTTTGGGCAGATGAGCGGGTGAACAGAGGAGGGGACTGGTCGGCAGCCCGGCCATCAAGCGCGGGGGTCTTCCACCTTGATGTTGGCGGGGACCCGCTTTTTGCCCAGCACCATGGCGCGGACCAAATCGCTGCGGGTGAGGCGATCGGTCAGGAGTACCACGGCCGCATGGACGCCAACGGCGGCCATCAGGGTGTTGGCGATGATGCCGTGCAGATCCTCCAGCCACTCCTCGCCCCAGAAGGCATCCCAGGTGGTGAGCCAGCCGGTGACGACGGTCCCGACCAGGGACAGCAGCAGCAGCCAGATCATCAGGGAGCCGACCGGATTGTGGCCGAGGTAGTAGGGGTGGCGCCCCTGGGCGAGCTGGCGCAGGTAGTAGCGGACCCGGGCAGGGGTTGGCCACCACTGGCCGAAGCGGGCGTAATAGGGGCCGATCAGCCCCCACAGCAGGCGGATGATGAGCAGGATGCCCACCGCGTAGCCAGCATATCTGTGGGGTTGGCTGCCCTCTTCCAGCACGAAGAAGTTGAGCAGGCAGAGGGTGACGGTCGCCCAGTGAAACACCCGGATGAGGGGATCCCAGACTTTCACTTCGGAGGCAGGTGTCATGGCAAGGCTCCATGGTGGGGGCCGGGGGAAGACCGGCCCGGGGCGGCGTTACTCGTCGATCTCTTCTTTCACCTTTTTCAGGTCGGTCGGGTCGAAGTAGATCTCGACCTTGCGCTTCTCCTTGTCCCAGCCGTAGATCTCGTAGCAGCCGGTCTTGGTGGCCTTGAACTTCTTGATGTCGTAGCCCATCGCCTTGATCTGCTGCTGTGCGTCGGCTTCGCTCATCCACTTGCTCTTGTCGGCCTGGGTGCATTGGGGGTCGGCCAGGGCTGCGCCGCTCAACAGGGGGATCAGTAACAACAGGGGGGTCAGTTTCATTGCTTGCTCCTTGCGGGTGGTTGGGTCAACAGTCGCAAGGCTAATCAAGGCGCATTAAGGAAGAATTAAGGGAAAAGGGAAATGAATGGCTCTCCCCGGCGGTGGGCCGGGGAGAGGATGATCAGCTCAGCTTGCCCCTGACCAGCCACTTGTCCAGCGCATTGGCGAAGCGCTGCTTGTCGGCGGCGTTGAAGGGCGCAGGGCCACCGGTCTGGACGCCGGCAGAGCGCAGCTCCTCCATGAAGTTGCGCATCCCGAGCCGTGCCTGGATGGTCTCCCGGGTGTA